>OIYV01000144.1_pt1 | contig 48420 bp, 49 predicted proteins | sample 1588251 | NCBI WGS metagenome assembly OIYV01 (sample SAMN03283282) | human gut metagenome | biome: human-associated habitat; material: feces | host: Homo sapiens | place: Peru | collected 2012
TGCAAAGCATTAACAAGCGTTAATTTAGGTAATGTTACCGCTATTGGAGAATCGGTATTTAATGGCTGCAAAGCATTAACAAGCGTTAATTTAGGTAATGTTACCGCTATTGGAGAATCGGCATTTGAAGGATGCACAGCATTAAAAAGCGTTAATTTAAGTAATGTTACCACTATTAAAACTCGGGCATTTCTTAATTGCAAAGAATTAAAAGAAATTGATTTAAGTAAGGTTACCACTATTGGAGTATCGGCATTTCGTAATTGCGAAGAATTAGAAAGCGTTAATTTAGGTAATGTTAACACTATTGGAGTATGGGCATTTCGTAATTGCACAGCACTAAAAAGCGTTGATTTAAAAAATGTTACCACTATTGGAAGACAGGCATTTCGTAATTGCGGAGCATTAGAAAGCGTTGTTTTCGGGAATAATGTTACCACTATTGGAGATCAGGCATTTTCTGAATGCTCAAACCTTAAAACCGTAACTTTGCCAGAAAATGGGGAAAACGCAAAAATGGTTAAAGAAAATATACTTAAACAAACCGGGAAAAAAGAAGGCATTGAATTTATTAATGACCCTGATGAAAATGCAAATCAGCAAAAATAGCAAAGAAAAGCCCACGCTTTTGATGGCGTGGGTGTTTCAATTTCCAGCAAAAAGAAAAACCTGTTGAATCTAATCAACAGGCTTTTGGTGGGAGATGGTGGATTCGAACCACCGAAGCATAACGCAACAGATTTACAGTCTGCCCCCTTTGACCGCTCGGGAAATCTCCCAGGAGTGAATTAAACTGGAGCTGGTGAAGGGACTTGAACCCCCGACCTATTGATTACAAATCAATTGCTCTACCAACTGAGCTACACCAGCAACGTCATATTCACTACATAATGTAGCATATCATTAAATGAACTTAATGTCAATAGTTTTTTTCATATTGTGAAAAGTTCATAATATTTTCAAAAAAGAGGACAGTATAGCTGAATTTTCAACAAATATTGGAGGTGAAAATGATCTAAAATCTCTTAAATGCGATTTATTTATCTTTAGGGGGAATTTATTATGATGAATTCAAACAACAATTTGGAACCTGACTTCACCGGCATGAAATTTTACACCGTTGAAAACGGCGACACTTTGAGAAGCATTGCGCAAAAAATTTTTGGTGACCCTGAAAAATATAGGGGAATCATGGAACTCAATAACCTTACAAACCCCAGAATTTATGCCGGTCAGACGATTAGAATTCCTGAAAGTATGGATTCGAATGTGATAATTTACAGAATCAGGCGTGGCGACACACTTTGGAGTATTTCAAAAAGATTTTTGGGCAAAGGCGAAAGATACGGCGAAATAATGACTTTAAATGGCCTCACGAGCGACATGATTTACCCTGGCCAAATAGTTAAAATTGCTGTAGACGGCAAGGTTTCGCCTGAAACTTACGTTGTAAAACCTGGCGACACGCTTTGGAGGATTGCCACAGAGTTTTTGAAAGATGGCAACAGATATGTTGAAATTATGAAACTTAATAACCTCGATTCGCCTGACATCGGCGTGGGGCAAAGGCTTAACCTTCCGAAACCTTAAAATTTTTAAAATAAAAAGCTGCCTTTCGGCAGCTAATTTTTTGTCTATTATTTTTCTAGTTTTTTGCGATTGTCAGGGTGTTGTGGATCATTGCGCCATATTTCCATGTTTGATCTTAGCTGCTTTTCGAAGCTTGCAAATTTTTCTCTAATTTCTTTGTTTGCTGCCGAAGTGGGGGCTATTGATTTCCTAAATTCCTCCATTAGTTTTTTAATTTCAAAGCAGGTTAATGTAACTACTTGGCCTTTAGTGCTTTCACTGCAGTTTTCGCTGGTTAATTCTTTTTTAAGTGCCTTCATTTTGCCTAAATTTAATTTTAAACTTAAAAGCGATTTCACTTTAAATTTAGTTGAGTTTTCATCTTTTTGCTCTGATTCTACATATTCATTAATAGCTTTCGCCAGCTCTTTGCAGTTTTCGCGGTATTCTCTAACCGCTTTTGTCGCTTCGCCTTTGCTGTCGAGGATTGTGTTATTTTTGGGTTCGTAAGAAAAATCTAAATTTTCAATCTTTTCTAAAAACTTCTGTTTGCGAGTTTTGGCCTTTTCTTCAATTTCTTCTACATCGTCTCGTTCATTGATATATTTCAACATCATGGCATTGTTTAATTTAAGTTGCTTTTCGATTTCAGCAAGTTTTTTTCTAAGGTTTTTGTTCGTGGTGGAAGTTGGTTTTATTGATTTCCTTAAATCTGCCATTTTCTCAGCTATTTCATAGCTTGCTTTTTCAGGTGCAACTTCGTCGGTCGGTGTTGGCTCTTTTATCTCTTTTTTCAGGTTGTTTAGTTTATTTTGGTCTAACTTCAGCCCTAAATTTAATTTTTGGCCTATTTTACTTTTAAGTGTTTTTTTGCCTGTGTTTTCCGCTTCGATGTACTCTTCGATGGCTTTTTTCAGGCTTGCGCAGTCTGCTCTATAATTTTCCACGCACTCTTCAACCAGTTCACCGTCGTCATTATATATGGAATTTTTAAAATAGGTGTTGTCGCGGTTTTTTTTAATCCTAAATTTTAAGCCTGAAATAGCTTTGAGGAACTTTTGCTTGCGGGTTTGAGCGCCTTTTTCGATGGATTCTTTCATTGCTGCTTCATTTTTTGTTGAGGCTTTGGTTTCTTGTTTTGCCATGATTTTTCCTCCTAACAATTTAATTTTATGGCCACATTATACTCCTAAGAAAATTTACAGTCAAGTATTTTTGTGCAAAACACATATTATTTTAAATTACGTTTTGTTAGTATAATAAAATATATATCAAATTAGAAAAGGAAAATGATTCCTGAAGAGTAATTTTGTGTAAATAGCATAAAAATTTCTTAAAAACTGTTGAAAAATATAAAAATGTGTAATATAATCAAAAATGTTAAATTTTTTTGGGAGGTATGTTCAAATGAAAAGTAAAATAGGAAAAATTTTAATGGCAGTTTGCAGTATAATTAGCATGTCGTCAACTGCATTTTGCACGGGAGAAAATGAAAAGCCAAAAAAGTTTTCGTCTAAAGATGATTACTGGGCGCTTGGTAACGTCGTTAAAAAAACAGAACGTGATCAAGAAAGATTTTGGGAGTATGATGCAGTTCCAGACAACGGGAATATATATTTTCCGGGGATGAGTACATATATAATTGGAAGTAACTCCACGTTCAAACCGCTTACTTTCGATGAACTTTATGATGAAATAGGCTACGAGCGCAACATTGACACGATTGTTTTCAAGCCTGGGTCATTTAACATTAGTTTATTTTGCAGGATTGCTGACATGAATAACATCAAAGGTATGGTTCAATCCATTGAACCTTTGGCCCCTCAAAAGGATTATAGATTCCCGATGAGCATTGTCAAAAATGGTTTTAAATTTGTTATTTCGAATAGTAACACGGGCAAAACGATAGAATTTGACTTCCTTTTTGGCAAAACGATTCCTCCGCAAGGCGAAAGATACACGCTTAAAAACGCAATTTTAGCGTATAATCAATTCGTGGATATTTTCTATGCGTCAGAAGTGCATAACCCTTACGGAATAGACCTTTGCAAGGTTGATGAAAATGACGTTAACAACAATGTAATTTCTGATATTATTGCAGCGAGTGGGTTGTTTATTTCAAAAGGGTGCTTTAAAAATTGCCGCTTTGCCAAAACGCTTTCAATGGCCGAAGCTAGGTTTATAGGCGAAAAAGCTTTTGAAAATTGCCTGAATTTAAAAGATGTTCGTATGCCGAGAGTGACGGATATAGGCGAAAATGCCTTTTCAGGGTGCAAAAGCTTGAAAACAGTTTCGATGCCGAATGTTAAAATTATTGATTCCCGTGCTTTTGAAGGGTGCGAAAATTTGGAATCGGTTTTCATTCCAAAGGTTGAATATATTTCCGTGGATGCCTTTAAAGGCTGCAAAAATTTGAAGGTGATTGAAATTCCAAAAAGCACAAGAATATTAAATTACAACGCATTCACAGACTGCAGCGACGACCTCAAAATTATTTACGGCGGCACGATTTACAAAAATATCAACCAATTTATCCAAGACGTTGAAGATGAACAATAATTGCTAATTTTGAAGCTACCGATTAACTCGGTAGCTTTATCTTTTTACATTGACAATTTAATGAAAATATAATATTATTGTATCGAAAAATGTTGTTTAAGGGGAATTTAGGTTGAATAAAAAGCTAAAAAGGGTTGTTTCTGTGGCTTTAGCTATGTTTGGTGTTGCTTTAGCACCTTTCCCGGCATATTGCGCAGGAAGCAAAAAAGCGCTAGAAAATAAACCATTTAAAAGGTCTAAAAATAGAGGAAAACTCAAAGAAAAACATATGGTTGAAGTGGGAAAGTATTTTGAAAAGTACAAAGACTTCGGGAACTTAGCTTGTGCTAACAAAAAATTTAAAGATTTGACTGAAAAATATAATTTTAATCCAATAAAGTGCTCAACGCCACTAGAATTATCAAAATTTAAAAATGCTGTTATATATAAGAATTATGATGGACAAAATATTTCAAAGTTAAAGATTGAAGATTTTTTGAAAGGTAATGTTAAAAAAAGAATTTTTGAATCAGGTTCCATTGGATTAGTAAAATTTAATTCTATGCTGAAATTTTATAATGTTTCTGCAGAGGAACATGTTTGGAATAAAGAAGTTTTTCCTCTTGAAAGCGGCAGCTGCCCCGGGGGAGTTAAGCTTGTTTTAACAAACACTGAAAATGGCAACCAACTAGTTTTTTTATTCGAATTTGGAAATGTTTCTTCGGCAGCTATGAGGGAGGAATACGACTTAAAAAAAGAACTTAAACAGTACGATTACTTTATAAATACTATTAAAAAATTAAATCCCGCTGACCATACAAAAATGGGCTTGAAAAGTGTGGAAATTTCAGATGTAAAAAAGGTGAATGTGTCTTATAAAATCAAATGTATAGCTATAGGTTCGTTTATTCCTTTCAGCGAATTAGAGTCTGTGGAAATTTCAGATGATATTGAATCAGTTGGAGAATATGCGTTTAACTTTTGCCAAAGATTGAAGCGAATTGTTTTTAAAGGGAAGGTTTTGGCTCTTCAAAGGCGCGCTTTTGATGTTTGCAGCAGTTTGGAAGAAGTAGAATTGCCTGAAGGGCTTTGTTACATAGGCAAACTTTGCTTCAAAAGTTGCTGGAAATTAAAGAAAGTTACGATTCCTTCAACCACTTGGTTTATTTGTTTCGATGCTTTTGAGCGCACGCCCTTTGATTTGAAAATTTTTTACCTTGGAAAAGAATACAACAAAAGTGATTTCTTTTATGTTTTTGCTGCTTGCGGAGGTTTCATAGACTATAGCGAATAAGATTATTAAAAAGTTGCTGATTTTACTGAGGCATGATTAATTTAAGTTTGAAAAATATATTGATTGGAGAACAAAGTGAATAGGATTTTAAAAAAGATTTTTTCGGTCATGTTATTGGGCATGAGCGTTGGCCTTGCGCCGTTTTCTGCGCATGGTTCCTGGGCAATTAAAAACATAGATGAAGAAAAGAAGCCTTTTAAAGAAAGCAGGTTTATTAATGAACCAGTTTCTATAGCCCAGAACTTTGAGCAGGCGTTTTGGAGGGTTAGCAACAATGCTTTCGAAACACAAAAAAGATATGAATATTATTTATCTTTAGAAAAAAGCGAACTTTTGGATGAAAATTGCTTCTGGGTTCATTCAAATGTTACAGCAATTAAAAAATCTGAAATGAATAATTTAGTAAATAGGCATAAAAGGCTTGTTTTTGAATCGGGTTCAATAGGAGTTAACACTTTAAGTGATGTTTTCCATGATTTAGACATAAGAGGGGATGAAAATACTTGGATTAAACAAGTTTTTCCGCTTGTTCTTGATGACGGGAGTTATATTAAAGACGGCTTTAAATTGGTCGTTATTAACCAATTAGACGGCAGGGAACTCATTTTTTATTTTAAATTTGGAAATAATATGACCCTAAGAGGAATGAAAAAATACGATTTGAAATTGGAAATTGAAAATTACAATACAGCTGTTAAGCTTGTTTCGTGTTTAAAGCCCCTTAATCTATATAATGTAAGTTTTAAAAAGATTGAAATAGGCGGTATTAAACAACTTATTTTTTCAAAGAGAGCAAAAAATATTAAGCCAGGCTGTTTTTCCCATGCATATAATTTGGAAACGGTTGATATTTTAAAAGATATATTTTCAGTTAGTGAAGGGGCGTTTTTTGGATGCATAAGTTTGAAAAAAGTTAATTTTCATGGCACGGTTTATTCTATTGATAAATCAGCTTTTAAAAATTGCTATTTTTTAGAAGATATATATTTCCCTGAGGGGCTGAGATTTGTAGGAGACAAGGCTTTTTACAAATGCTGCAGGCTTAAAAGAATTGGTATTCCTCTTAGCACTGAAATAATACACTTAAGCGCTTTTGACGAAACGAACGAAAATTTAAAAATTATTTACGGCGGTATAGAATACAGCAAAAAAGATTTTTTAAAGGTGTTTTTTGCTCGTGGCGGGCTAATAGTTGACAAAAAGTTGAAAAAACTTGGGTATTAAATTTTGCTAATAAATACCGTCTGATTCTCAGGCGTATTTCGTTGACTAATTAACCCATTTATAATATAATTGACATACAAAGTTTATTTGAGAGGGATCTATATTGAACAAAAATTTTAAAAAATGCGTCTCATCTGCCATCTTGGCTTTTTGCGTGGCTTCTTTGCCTTTTTCAGTGCTTGGCGCCGGAAGCTCTGAAAAAATAACTGAAGAAAAAAAGCCTTTTAAAAATAGTTACTCAGAAGTGAAGCTTGGAGCCGGCAAGATGACAATGCTTGAACAATCTTTCGAAGAAAGCAGCAAAAAGATAGAAAAACTTCAGGACCAGTATCATGGTGAAGGCTTTAATGCAATTGAAGGTGACAGGGAAAAATTGCCTTCAATATATCATTTTTACTCCGATGCTCAATCCTACAGAAAAGGATGCGTAAATTCCATACTTAATAAATATGATATAGTCATTATTGATTCTGGCTCGTTTGGGGCTTACTGGCTTTCAAGCGTGTTAAAAAATATAGGTGTATATGAAGAAAAAATGGTTTGGAAGAAAGAACTTATGCCGCTTAACGATTTTTGCGCAAATTTGCCAAAAAATAATGTTTTTGATGTAGGCTATAAACTCGTTCTTACAAACACCCAAAATGGCAAAAAAATAATTTTTTACGTTGAATTTGGTAATGTTTTTTCTAGGAAAATGGCATCAAGTTTTGACGTGAGAACTGAATGTTGTGCCTATAACAGCATACTTTCAGTAATCATGGATTTAAACCCCGTTACTTTTAACGGAACTTTCCCCAAAAAAATAAAAAAGCAAATGATAGGTACTTTCTATGTTGGTGATAGAGTTCAAGGAGTGAAGGTTCGCGGATTTTCATGCTGTTTTAATTTAGGCAAAGTTTGTTTTTATGGCAATTTAGATAATCTGGGTGATTTAGCATTTCAGGAATGTATAAATTTAGAAAGTGTTGTTTTTGAAAAAAATGTAAATACCGTTGGAGATGAAGCTTTTAGGGAATGCTATTTTTTAAAAGAAGTTGTTTTTGAGGGTAAACTTAGAAGGCTTGGCCAGTGCGTGTTCAGAAACTGCAGAAATTTAAAAAATATTTTTATTCCTAACAGCCTGGAAGAAATTTGCTCAAATACCTTTGATTTTGCCCCTGATGATCTTCAAATTAATTACAAAAATAAGACATTTTCTAAACAAGACTTTTTAGATTTTTTTGCGATAAGTGGCGGAAAGATTTGCCAAATGGGCTTTAAATCATAGGAAATTTAAAAATATAAATGAAATTTAATAGGAGAGAAAAACATGAATTTTAATTTTAAAAAAGCATTTATTTCAGGGGTTTTGTCAGCGGGAATTATTCTTTCTTCGCCTTTAGCGGTTTTCGCTTCTGGCAAGCGCTCGCAAGAAAAGAAACCCTTCAAAGAAACTCACGAAAGGGAAGCTCTGGTAAGATGTGAAATGATAAACACCGGCAGAACCGTTGAGTCAAGGCAATTCAAAGGCTTTAATTTCCCGGGAGGCAAAATCATTTTGCCTAAAGCAACTTGCATAAAATTTGGTGCTTTTTCAGAATGTGCAAGTTTAACTAAAGTTTACATGCCTGTTGTTGAAGAAATTGGCTGGTTTGCATTTATGAGCTGCTCGTATTTGAAAGAGGTTATAATGCCTAATGTTAAAGAAATTTCCTGCAGCGCGTTTTTTGATTGCCCAAGTTTAGAAGAAATTGACCTTAGAAAGATTGAAAAAATTAGCGATAGTGCGTTTTTAGGGTGCAGAAATCTAAAAAAAGTTGTTATTTCAGACGACGTTGCTGTCGTTGCTAAGGATGCTTTTGACAGTTGCAGCGATGAATTAAGGATTGTATACAAAGGCTTGTCGCTGAGTAAAGAAGAATTTTTCAAGATGTTTGAAGGGAATACAGCCCCAGGTATGACTATTGAGGAAGTTAAAAGATTATTTTTATAAAACAAAATTAAAGGCCGCCGATTTTTTCGGCAGCTTTTTTATTTAGAAAGCATATTTTGCGCTGAAATTGTGTCGTTTTCCGCAAGCGCTTTTCTTATTCTTGAAGAGCTTATCGGCCCGGATTTATAAAGCACGGGCTTGACTATCCGGGCTTTAATTCCAAAGTCAAGGCAGAGGCTTTTAAGTTGGTTTGCGTCTCCTGTTCCGCCTTTCCCGAAATGATAGTTAAAACCGCAAATAGCGCATTTAGCATTTAGCTTTTCTTTTAAAATATTTCTCACAAATTGTTTCGGAGTTAAATCTTTAATTTCTTCAAAATTAATTAAATAAAGAATTTTTATGCCAAGGCTTTCAAAGATTTTTTCTTTGGTTTCATTGTCGGTTATTTGATATTCGTTAATGTCATAAAGAATAGATCTCGGGCTTTTTTGGAACGTGAAAACCGCGGGCACAAGCCCGAAAGCCTCGAAGCTTGCAGCCTCTTCAATAACAGCTTTGTGGCCTTTATGCACACCATCGAAATACCCGAGTGCAACGCTCAGCGGAAAGGCCTGTTTGTTTAAAGAATTATAAATTTTCATATTTCACCTGACCTTCCACCTAAACTTTCACTATATACGATTATATTCGAGAATTTAAAATTTTATTACTAATTTTCTGCTTTTAAATATCTAATTACTTTTTCAGAAGAATCAAATTTGCCAAGGCCTATGAACTTTTTATCTTCATAGATTTTAATAATTTCATCGTTTTTGAATTCTTCACTGATATTAAGTAATTCAGTTTTCAGCGCGATTCCGTTTCTGAACATTCTTGCTTGATCTTCGCTTACGCATACCGAGCGGTTGCTTTTGAAAAGCCTGTCGGTTGGAAGCACAAGATTTTCAATTATTTCGTTTAATTCCATGTTTTTGATTTTTTCAAGCGCTATGCTTTCTTCTAATCTAAAAGAGTTCGATAAAGTTCTTGTGAGCTCGCCCATGCAGGCTCCCGTGCCCAAAGCTGCGCCAATTTCATGGCAAAGAGAGCGAATGTAAGTTCCTTTTGAACACAAAATTTTGAGTTTAGCAGTTTGTTTTTCTTCGTTAAAATCCAAAATTTCAAGGTTTTTTATTTCAACTTTTCTCGCTTCTCTTTCAATTTCTTTGCCCTTCCTTGCTAGGTCGCAAAGTTTCACGCCGTTTTTCTTTATCGCTGAAAACATGGGCGGAACCTGCATTATTTCACCCGTGAATTTCGGCAAAATTTCGGCCAGATTTTCCCTTGAAATGTTTGCTTCTTTTCTCCCAGTTTCTTCGCCGAAAATGTCCCATGTTGTGGTCGTTAAACCGAAAATTATTTCGGCGATGTATTCCTTTTCATTTTCTTCAGTGAAAATTTGAAATTTAGCGGTTGAGCCTAGCAAAATAGGCAAAACGCCCGTTGCCATTGGATCGAGCGTTCCCATGTGGCCGATTTTTTTCTGGCCAAGTTTTTTTCTTAATATTGCGATTACGTCAAATGAAGTGTGATTTTTCGGCTTGTTTACTACGATAATTCCGTTCATTTTACCATCCTGTTTGATTTTTTACGGCGTTTGAAATTCTGCTTTTAATTTCCTCCAAAGGGCCTTCAATGCTAAACCCAGAGGCTTTAAAATGCCCGCCACCGCCAAAAACCGAAGCAAGTTTAGTTGCGTTGTTGTTGCCGGTTGTTCTGATTGAAACTTTGTAACTTCCGGGAGCCTTTTCGCGCATCGTTAGGCCGATTCTAACGCCTTCAATTTTTATCGGCAAAGAGGCAATCCCGTCGCATTCTTCTTCAGTTATGCCATTTTCGGCCATTTCGTCAAGCGTAACGAAAGTAATCGCGCATTTGCCGCCGAATAAATACTCAAGATTTTTATAAAGAATTTTTTCAAGCTGAAGCTGCTTTTTGGATTTAACTGTGAAAAGTTTTTCATTGATAGCCGAGGTGTTAAGCCCGAATTTCATCAGCTCGGAAGCAATTTGGTGGGATTTATAAGTCGTGTTTGAATATTTAAAGCAGCCTGTGTCGCTTGAAATGCCAATGTAAAGCCCTTCCACGATTTCGTTATCAAGCGGAATATTAAGCGCTTTTATAATGTCGTAAATTATCTCAGCAGTAGCCGCAGCCTCGGCATCAACATAGTTGATAGGAGCAAAGCCACGGTTTGAAACATGGTGATCGATGCAAAGGTCGATTTTAGAGGCGTATTTTTCGAGCGAAGGGTGCACAAGAGAGCTGCTTGCAAGGTCAACCGAAACGATGTAATCCGGCTCGAACTCTTGAGGAATAACGTAATTTTCCATGAATTTGAATTTTTCAGGCATGTCTTTTGCAATTTTAACTGCCGCTTTTTTGCCCATTTTTTGAAGCACGTGGCCAAGAACAAAAGCCGAACCCAGGGCGTCTCCGTCAGGGTACATGTGAGAAATTATATAAACATTATCAATGCTTTTGAGCGCTTGAATGAGTTTATCTAAAGAATTCAATTTTCAAATTCCTCCTTCATCGGGCGCAGGAGCGGTTTTGCTGATTTCGTTTATTTTTTTGAGGATATTTGCGCCTTGCTCGGCTGAATTCGTTGCAATGAAAACGAGGCTCGGAACATACCTGAGGCTCAGGCGGTCACCAAGGCTTTTTCTAATGAACCCCGAAGCGTTTTGAAGGCATTTCACGGCCGAAACCGCAAAATCATATCCTTCAAGCGCGCTTATGAACACTCTGCAACTGGAATTTTTCTTTGTCACTTCAATTTTAGCAATCGAAATGAACCCCTTGCTCAGCCGCGGGTCTTTGAGCTCTCTGATTATTGCCGAGAGCTCTCTTTTTATGCTTTCTGAGTTGTGCTGTTTAGTGTAATTCATTTTCCTGCTCCTTTAAAGTGCCTAGTCTCTGTATTCTTCCATAACGAAAGCTTCGAAAATATCCCCGATTTTAATATCATTAAAGTTCACGAGGCCTATTCCGCATTCGTAGCCTTGCATTACTTCTTTAACGTCGTCTTTAAATCTCTTGAGCGAAGCAATTTCACTTTCGCAAACGATTATGCCGTCACGAACAACCCTGATTTTTGAATTCCTTGTTATTTTTCCGCTTAAAACATGGCACCCTGCAATTGTTCCAATGCTTGAAATCTTGTAAGTTTCGCGGCATTCGGCTCTTCCAAGGTCAACTTCTCTTACTTTTGGTGCGAGCATACCTTTCATTGCGCTTGTGATTTCTTCAATGCATTCGTAAATTACTCTGTAAAGCCTGATGTCAACGCCTTCTCTTTCAGCTGATTCTTGCGCTGCGGGTTCTGGCCTTACGTTAAAGCCAACTATGATGGCATTCGAAGCATTTGCGAGCATAACGTCGGATTCATTTACAGCTCCCACTGCGCCGTGAATTATGTGAACTCTTACTTCATTGTTTGAAATTTTCTCCAAAGACTGTTTAACAGCTTCAACCGAGCCTTGAACGTCGCCTTTAACAATGATTTTAAGTTCTTTAACGTCGCCGAGTTGCATTTGATCAAAAAGATTATCAAGTGTAACTTTGTTTTGGCTGTTAAAGATTTCTTCTTTTTTGATGGTTCTTCTTTGTTCAACGAGCTGCTTTGCGAGCTTTTCGTTTGAAACGGCGTTAACGGTGTCTCCGCCGGTTGGAACTGTGTCAAGACCGGTTATTTCAACAGGAACTGAAGGGCCGGCTTTTTTGATTCTTTCGCCTTTGTCGTTTGTCATTGCACGGACGCGGCCGAATGCTGTTCCTGCAACTATTGTGTCGCCGGTGTTTAAAGTTCCGTTTTGAACCAAAATCGTGGCGATTGGGCCTCTTCCTTTATCAAGGCGTGCTTCAATTACTGTTCCTTTTGCTGCGCGGTTCGGGTTTGCTTTAAGCTCTTTAACTTCAGCAACTAAAAGAACCATTTCAAGAAGTTCGTCTATGCCTTCTTTTTTCTTTGCAGAAACTCTAAGGCAAGGCACATCGCCGCCCCATTCTTCAGGCACAATGCCGTATTCCGTCAATTGTTGGAGCACTTTTTCAGGGTTTGCGCCTTCTTTATCCATTTTGTTTATTGCAACTATAATCGAAACTTGAGCGGCTTTTGCGTGGTTAATTGCTTCCACGGTTTGAGGTTTAATTCCGTCGTCTGCAGCAACTACTAAGATCGCAATGTCCGTTACTTGAGCGCCTCTTGCGCGCATTGTTGTGAAGGCTTCGTGGCCTGGAGTATCAAGGAAGGTTATGTCGCTTCCTTTTATTGAAATTCTGTAAGCACCGATGTGCTGAGTGATTCCGCCGGCTTCAGTTGAGGTTACGTCAGCGTGGCGAATTGCGTCAAGAAGCGAAGTTTTGCCGTGGTCAACGTGACCCATAACAACTACTACAGGTGCTCTTGGAACTAAATCTTCTTCTTTGTCTTCGTGCGAATCGATGATCATTTCTTCAATTGAAACGGTTTGTTCTTTTTCGATTTTAGCGTGGAATTCCATTGCAACGAGGCTTGCAGTGTCGAAGTCTATGACGTCGTTTATTGAAGCCATAACGCCAAGAAGCATCAATTTTTTGATTACTTCTGCAGCAGTTGCTTTAAGGCGAGAGGCAAGCTCTCCGACGGTTATTTCGTCAGGAATTGAAACTGTTAAAGGTTTTGCTTTTCTTTCTTCAGCTATGCGGCGAAGTCTCTCGGCTTCGGTTTCTCTTTTCGCGCCTTTTCTGCCTCTTTGCTGAGATTTTTGATTAATTTTTTGCTTATTTGAACTGTTATTGTGTTCTGATTTAACTCTTTCAGAAGCGATTCTGTCGTATTTTTCGTTGTATTTATCCATGTTAACGTTAACGGTTCTGGTGTTTACGACTCTTTCTTTTCTTTCAGGAGCCTCGGAAGCCGAGCTGCCCGTTAAAATTATTTTTTCTTTGAATTTATTTTTCGGGGCTTCTTGCTTTTTCTTTTCTTGCGGTTTTTGAGAATGCTGCTTGTTTTGTGCAGGCTTTGCAGCTTCTTTTTTCGTTTCTTTGGTTAATTTGAAGTATTCATCGAAAGATTTCACTTCGCCTTTTTTGGTGAAGTGCTCAAAAATTATGTTGAGTTCATCTTCGGTGAGGCATGTCATGTGCTTTTTTTCTTCACCTAAATAATTTTTTAAAAGTGATATTATATCTTTGCTTGGAATCCCGAAATCTTTTGCAACTTCATGAACTCTGTATTTTTTAACCATGTAATTCCTCCTTGTGTTGGTGCTTTTTAGTTTGATTTGAGTTTTCTTCTATCATGCTGGTTATTTTTTTCGCGAAATTCGCGTCTTTTATGCCGAGTATCCCTGATCTTTTATTAACAAGAAAATAAATGTCATCCATAGTGTAGCTTATTTTTAGCGTTTTAACATTATTTTTCTCGCAAAAAAGGTTTATTTTTTCGAAAGAAGAATCTGAAACATCGCTGGCAGTTAAAACCAAATTTATGTTTTTTTTGGTGATTCCTTCTTTAACGGCGTCCATGCCCAGGGCCAAATTGCCTGATTTTTTCGCAAGGCCTAAAAACGAAAGAAATTTATCGTTCATTTTGCTATTGTCCTTTCGATTTCTTCATAAATTTCGCTTGAAACTTTGCCTTTAAAGCTTCTTTCCAAGCGCCTGGCTTTTCTTGCTTTTTTCAGGCATTCTTCGTTTTTGCAAATGTAAGCCGAGCGGCCACCGCTTTTGTTTTTCCCTTCAGAAACTTCAAGCGAATTTTCAGGGCTGCTTTTCGGCGGGCGAGAGACCATAACGAATTTTGATTTTTCGTCTTTTTTCCCGCATCCTATGCAGGTTCTCAAAGGTAAGCTTTTCAAACTTTTCATCCCCTAAATTTCAGCATTTTCAGGGTGAATGTCTATTTTGTATCCCGTGAGCCTTGCTGCCAAACGCACGTTTTGGCCGTGGTTTCCAATGGCAAGCGAAAGTTGGTTTTCGGGAACGATAACCTTGCAAGTGTTTGGCACTTCTTCGTCTATTATCGTGCTTATTACCTGCGCAGGAGCAAGCGCTGAAGCAATGAATTCTTCGGGGTTTTCTTTGTATCTAACGAGGTCGATTCTTTCTCCGCCGAGTTCATTTGTTATAATGTTTATTCTGTCGCGGTTAGCTCCTATGCATGAACCGATTGCATCAACGTTTTCGTCGTGGCTCAAAAGCGCAACTTTGCTTCTGGAACCCGCTTCTCTTGAAATTGATTTAATTTCGATTATTCCCTCAGCAATTTCAGGAATTTCGCTTTCAAGCAGTTTTCTCAAAAAGTTCGGGTGAGTTCTTGAAATTAAGATTTTCGGGCCTTTTTCAGTTGACCTTACTTCCGAAATATAAACTTTAATGTGGTCGCCTTCTTTAACGTTTTCGGTGCCGATTTGTTCGCTTTGCGGAAGAGTTGATTCAGCTTTGCCGATTCTTAGTGTGAAAGCGCCAGTTTTTTCGTCTATTCTTTCGATGAGAGCGCTTGTGATTGTGTTTTGTTTATCTTGAAACTCTTGAGTGAGCCTTGATTTTTCGCCGTCTTTGATGCCTTGCCTGATGATATTTCTTGCAGTTTGAGCGGCAATTCGGCCGAACTCTTTTGTTTCGAGTTTTATTGCAATTTGGTCGCCGATTTCTGCGCCTTTTTTAATAGCAAGGGCATCTTTGAGCGAAATTTCTTTGCCTGGGTTTTCAACTTCGTCAACAACCGTTTTCATTAAATTAACTTCGAAAACTCCTGATTTCGCATTGAAGTTTACCGTTACTTCTTCGTTTCCGCCGTAGTTATTTTTGCAAGCGGTGACGATTGCTTTAACGATTTTTTCAAGCATGTAATCCATTGGAATGCCGCGTTCTTTTTCAAGAAGCTTGAGCGCTTCGAAAATTTCCATGTTCATTTTTTAGTTTCTCTCCTCTAGCATTTTTAAGTTGATTTTTGCGATATTCTTTCGTGGCAATTCAAAAATTTGCTCTTCTGTTTCTATTTTTACCGTTTCTTTGCCAAAAGAATGCAATTTGCCGCAAATATTTTTATTTTTGTTTTCATCCGGGCGAATTAGCTGAGCATTTACTTCGCTGCCAATATATTTTTCAAAGTGAGCGTCCGAAGAAAGCTCCCTTTCAATTCCCGGCGAGCAAACTTCCAAGCAATATGAAACGTCGATAGGGTCAAGAATATCCAAAGGTTCGTCTAGCTTTCTGCTCATGTTTTCGCAGTCTTCAAGCGTTATGCCTTCAGGCTTATCAATGAAAACTCTTAAATAAAAATTCGAGCCTTCTTTTAAAAATTTTACGTCCCAAAGCTCAAGCCCAAGCTCTTTTGCAATCGGTAACGCAATTTCAGTAACAGCTTCTGCAACTGATTTTTTCGCTTTTGACATTTAATCCCTCCAAAATATAGATAAAAGAGCGGGACAACCCCACTCTTTCTAACTCATAGAAATTACCTAAACTCCTAAGCATTTTATCATACTAGTATGAGTAAGTCAATACTAATAAATTATTCATGACTCACTAAATTTTGTAAACTTTGTTGATATTCATGTTTTTTTACATTTTCAAATATTGCTTGATTTTTCGCGTGGTAAGCCAGCGATTGCTGCTTTATTTTGCTGTATTGTTTAAAAACGTAGTTTATTTCCTGGCATGTTAAATTTTTAAGCACGCTTACCGCATTTGGGAATAATCTTTCGCCTGAGGCGGTGCACAAACACATGGATACCAATCCGGCTTTTTTTACTAATTTTTTGTTTTTCTTAAACACATTTGAGATTTCAAGCATTGATTTGCAATTTCTTTCAAGAATTATTGTTTCATAGGCTGAAAGCAGCTTTAACCCAAGGATTTTCCCTGAAAGTAAAATGGGCTCTTTGAAATTTGATCTAAAATTAATTTTATGGTTCATTTTTCGGTTTCCTTTTTAGTTTTAATATTTTTTCCGGGCAAGTTTAAGTCTGCCCGGGTTTTGAATTAGGTTTTTTCTTCCAAAACGGCTCTTTCGTAAATAACTTCGCCGGAAAGATAAACATATTCCACTTTTTTAACGCTGTAATTTTTAAGGCCTGCCATTATCACCGCTGTGGAAGCATAGCTGCTTAATTTCACATTCGGTAGGCCTATGTATAAATATTGCTCGGTTTTTGTTTCTTCAAGATAATCGCCGTAAAGAGGGCTTTGATAATCAGATCTTAAAGGCTGGATGAAAGCTTTTGTTTTTATTGTTTTTTCAGAGGTGCACTGCACTTTAACGTCTTGCCCGAATTTGGAAATTAAAGTTTTGGCGTTATCGCAAATTTTATTCATCGTATGTAATCCTTTCGAAAACAAATCCTTCGTCTTCTATTAAATCCGAAATTGATCTTTTCGCTTCTTGCCAAACTTTAGCTGACATTTTAACCGAGGTGTTCGGGTCTGTTTTTATTTTCATTTCTCCTGCAGTGAAAGATTCTGTCGTTAAAGTGGTTGCATTGAAAAGAGTGTATTTATAAAGTGCAAGCGCAGCTGCCGCAACTTCGAGCCTGTGGGCGTTTGTTTCTTCGTCTACTCCCTCTTTCAAGTGCCTTTTTATTTCTTGCATGCTTTCGTAGCAAACAGGAATCCATTTCGAGGAATCTTCTATTTCAACGTTTGCAATCACTGAGAATCTTTGAACGACTATTTCTAAATTCAAGTTTATTTTCCTCCTTGCTTTTGGGTTAAAAAAGGCGTAGCCCCTTTGCGGTTTGCCTGGTTTCAAAGGGGCTGAAATCTTTTAATTAAGCAACGCTGTAATCAAGAACTTTTGCTGCTTTAGCGGTTAATTTAGAGAATCCTGTTGTCATTGTGATTCCTGCTCTTTCGAGTTGCTTGTCGATTACTTTGTCAAAGTCAATTAAGATGTCTCCAGATTGAACGAGTTGAAGCGCGAAATCTTTGTCAATACCGAGGATTTTGTTTGTTCCTACTTCTTCTGAAACTATTAATTTTGCGCCCATTGGAGTTACGATGTTTCCGGTTCCTTGGAAGTCAAGCCCTGCGCAAGCATCTCTCATTTCGTTTAATGAAAGAATGTCGTTAACTACTGCGCTGGAAGCGATCATAACGTTTAATTTGTAAGGATTAAGGCCTTTCCAGAGCTGCAAAAGGTGAGAATAAGCCAAAGTTGCGGTTGATGGTTTTGTTGTGCCGTAAGCAGCGCTGATTGATTCCGCTGCAGCTGAGCCTGAACCTACAAGCTCTGTAACTGCATCGTCGAGTTGTTCTTTTGCTATGTCAAGGCCGATTTGTTTCAAAATCACGGTTACAACATCTAGGTTTTGAAATCTTAAAGCTTCATATGAAGAAGAAAATACTCTGCCGTGTTTTTTAAGCGAAACTAAAGAAGCATTTTTTCTAACGTTAACGCTTGGAATGCTTGAACCTTCTGCAACGTAAGATGTGCTTGAGCTGTCAGTTGTTGAAGAAATTGAGCGGTAGTCTGTTCCTTCGATTTTTGTTGTTGCTGCCACGATTGATGAAATTACTTCCGAAGAATTTATTCCTTGTTTGATTGCTCTTGCGAGAAATTCAGGGAACAAAACAGCTGAATCTGCTGTGCTGAAGAATTTGTCAACAACGTCGCATCCTGGGCCGCTTACTTTGATGTCGAATCTTTTTAACTGTCTTTGATATGCGTCTAAGTTTTCAAGTGCGCTTCCTTTATAATTTTCAGATGGGTCGAGGCTTTCAAGAACTTCTGTGAAGCTTTTTCCTCCTACGTTATACATGCCTTTTTCGAGTTTAATTGAATTACAAAATGCCATTTTAAATTCCTCCATTTTTATATTTTAAATTGAATATTTTCGTTTTTTTGCAAATTTGGTTTTTCAGGTGTGAATTGCGGTGCAGCGGGCAATATTTGCGAAAGTTTTGTTTTGAAAGTTTTTCTTAGCGAGCTTAATTCTTCGATTGATATTTTCTCGCAAATGCTTTTCATTACTGCCATGTCAAGCTCGGGGCAAGCGGCGTTTGAAAGTTTTATAACGTCGTTTTTGAGTTCTTGCTTGTAAATTTCGCCTATTTTAGCTTTTTCTTTCAGGGTTTCAAGCGCTTTTTTGATTTCATTTTCGCTGATTTTTTCTTTTGGCTTCGGAAATAGCGATTTGATGATTTCTTCCATGTTTTTTTCACCTCCTTTCAAGTGGTTTTTGTGGGATTTTATCACTCCCGCTTCTCTTTGCGCAGGAACCGCCACAAAAGACCACTCGTAAGCATCCGTTGGGTTATCAAGGATTCTAAAGCAAAGCTTTTCAGTTCCTTCGGTTTTGTATTTCCTGCCTTTGATGTGCGAGCAGGGGATAGACTTGATTTCTTTTGAGCAAATGGAGCATGAAATTTTGCTAACTGAACAGCCAACGCTCACTTCTTTTTTGATTCCTGAGTCAATTTCAAGGATTATATTTTCGTTTTTGGAGCATTTTGGCATGTATGCCTTTGCAATGAGCCTTTTGTAGGGCTCGCCGAGTGAATTGAGTTTGCCGGGGACTGCTTCTAAGAAGCATTTGAATATTCTTGCGGTTTGGTTTTCGCTTTTCGGGTCGTGGTCTAAAATTCCTGTTTTGCCAACGAACATTTTTTCGAGTTTCAAAAGTGCTTCATCCGTGAATTTTTCGTAGTCTCTGTCGATTTCGTTGTCGCAAAGAACGACCGAAAATGTGTAAACTTCTTCCGCTGAAAATTTTCTTCGTGTTAATTTGTTTATTAGTTCCAGGTCGTTTTCTGAAACTGCTTGATTTGCTTTGCTTTTAATCACGTAGCCGTCTTTCATTTTTTTACCTCCGTTATTTTTCTTTTAGGCGCTTTTCGATTTCTCTTGCTTTTGCGTTTGTGAGCCTTGTGTTTGCAATTTGCAGTTGGTCTTCAAGGTCAATCTTGCACCATGAAATTTCATAAGGGCATTTAAAGCCGTTTAGCCTTAGCCACATGTCGCATATTTTCGAAATAACCGGGTTTAAGATTCTTCTGTAAGATTCAATTTCGCTGTTTAAAATTTCAGCTTGCTGGGTGGACATTGTCTCGGTTGAAGTCCAGCTTAGGCCTAGCAAAAACGGCGGAATTGAAAGTTTGCTCACTATTTGTTCGAGCATTTGGCGCACTGGAATTTGGCTTTCTAAGATTTGGTTGTCAGCCCCGATTACTTTTATTCCAACGTCGCCAATCGCGATGAAATCCGTTGGATTTTGGCTTTTCATTGCTTTTGTCCACTCGCTTGCAATTTGCGAGGCTCTTTCTTTGGTGTAGGCTCTTTCGCCGGCATCCGAAGAAGGCTTGTATGTAACGGCAAATCTAACATTGCCAACTCTTTCCCAGTTTGCTCCAATGGTTTTGAAAATTTTAAGCAAAATCCCGCTAACAAACGGCAAGCCTTTCATTATTGAGCTGCCGTAAATGTAGCCCGGTTCAGGGTTGAGAGTTGAAATTAAAACTAACTGCGGGTATTTTATTGCTTTCATTGAACCATCGGGCTTTTTGCGGTAAATAACCAGGTTTAGTGGGTTATCTTTCGTGGTTAAAACCACGTTTGAAAGCGAAGCATTGTAAAGCGCTGCAATCGATTCGCTGTCGCCGCTTAAGACTATTTCTCCAATTGCTGTGCCGTAAGTTAAAAGCTGGTTTAAATGCGAAGAAATAAAATGATGGATGCCTCTTCCGCAGGAATTAACCTGAACGGTTGAAATAAATTTATTTATCTTTTTTTCAATTTCTTCATCTTCGCAAACGATTTTGAAATCTCCTGTGAGACGAATTATTTTTGAAATAGCTGCGTCGATCACAGGGACGGCGTCTCTGAGTGTGCGGTAAAGCTCCATTTCGTTTCCTGAAAGCGGGGAATAATTTTCTATTATGTCAAAAGGATGAGGAGCCTTGGGGTAAACGGGCGCTGTTTGAACCGCGGCGCTTTGCTGTTTTTTCTTTTTAAAAAATTCCAATTTTCTTTCTCCTTTATATTCTTTGAGTTGCCAGCGCAAAAAACGGCTCATCGTCGTAGGAGTTCATTATTGTGCTGACGAAATATCTTATGTCGTCCATTGCGTGGTCGTTTTCTTTGACTGGTGTGTCTTTTGCTGTGGTGTTTTGCCATCTGTAAAGAGAAAATTCTCTTATAGAATCGGCGCAATTTTTGCAGATTTTAATATCACCTCTTTTTAGGGCTAAGGCCACTTCGCTTATTCCTTCGTTTACGTTGTTCCTGGCGGGAATGACTTTAATCTGCCCGTATCTTTTAATAAGAGTTATAAAGCTTGCTGCTGAAGGGTCAACTGCCATGCAGTCTATGTTTTTACCTTCAATCATTTTTAAAATTTGCCTGTAATGTTCTTCGTCTGTTCGGCTCTCACCTTCTTTTCTGGAATCAAAATAGTATTCGTTTATTCTGTACCACGTTCCATTTATATTGCCCCACAGGCCGCATGAAGTGGGGTTTACAATGCCGTAGTCGCATGAAAGAGCATATCGCGATGGCGTTTCTTTTGGGGTTTCGCAGAATGAAGATTCTTTTGTCATGTAAGGGTAGATAATTCCTTCGACGGCAACCCATTTTCCTTCGATGAACCGCTGGTAGAATGTTCCGCTGTAAAGGCGTTTGTATCTTTCTTTGAGGCCTTCTGAAAGCGAAGGGTTATCGTCCATCGTGAAGTGCAAGTAGAGCGTTTTTCTTGCTTTTGCTTTTAAAATCCACTCTCTGTAAAACCAGTGCCCGGGGTATTCCGGGTTGCAGTTAAACCAAAATTTTGAGCCCGCAACCGAGCACCTTGCAAGCGCCTGCTCAACGAAAGACCTTGGCATCAGCGCAACTTCATCGAACAAAACTCCCGAAAGCGTCATGCCTTGAATCAGCGCTGCCGAGGATTCATCCTTCCCGCCAAAAAGGTAAAATGTGTTTGTTCTTCCCATGAATGAAATTTCAATCAAATTTTCAGAAAGCTTTTGTTTGCATTCAAAGCCAAGCCCCGAAATTATTGGAATTAGCGGTGAAGTAACGTTCCTTCGGATGGATTTTATTGTTTTGCCGCAAATTGCAAATGAGCTCCCGCTGAATTTGTAAAAGGCCCAAAGTATGAAAGAAATCGACATGCAAAGCGTTTTGCCGCTTCTTACCGAGCCGTCGCAGATAAGCGCATCAAGGTTTTCGTGAGGAGAGTTTTTAACCCACCAAGTCAAAGTTATGACTTGTTTTTTCGAAAATTTTTCGAATTTCATTTAATCCTCCATCGGTTTTTTCTCCGAATCATGCAGGCTTTTTATGCTTTGTTCAAGCACAAAGTAGAAGGGCTCTTTTTCCGAGTGGTTTGTAACTTCGATTTGTTCGAGTTTTTCAAGCGCTCTTAATCTATCGAAGAATTTAATTTCCATGGCGCCGTCTTTGGGCTTTTTTATTTCCGCAATGTTGAAAAGGTCCATTTTGTTTAAATCTTCAGGTTTTAAATTTTCTGAGAATAAAAGTTTTATAGAATCCGAAATGCTTCCGAATGCCAAGCGTTCATAGCCGCTTATCGCGCGGAACATCAAATTTTGCCGTTTTTCTATGTACATACTTTTGATTTTTTCCGAAATTTTGTTTTCAAGCAAAAGCTCTGCGCCTTTTCTTTCGGGGCAAGTTTTGAATCCAGCTAAAACCGCTGCTTCTTTTGCGCTGCCCGTGCTTATGTAATGCTGGCAGAATTCAAGTTCCTTTTTGCTTAGCTCTCTCGGGCCTTTTTGGTGATTTGAAATTTTCAAGTTGTTATCCTCCTTAAATTTTTTAATTTTCATATATCGTCGAAAAAAGTAGAATTTTTGCACATTTGAGGGCAAAAAATAAAAAATCCGCAAAATTCTTTTTAGAACTTCACGGATCAAAAATTAAATCTCAGTGCTGTCGATTTTGGTTTTAATGTTGTGTGTTAGCTCTTCTGCACCTTCGAGCATTCTGCTTGCATTTCTTTGCACGTTTTTTTGAAAACGTTTGTCATGGTCAAAGAAATACATTCCAACCATTCCGGCAATCGTGCCGAGCACAGCTCCTGCTAAAATCAATCTTGTTGCCATGCAGATTTTTTTGCAAAGGCAGTCGTGTTCTTGATATTCCGGTCTACACATAATCTTCAGCTCCTTTTATTAATTTTTTAGGTAAAAATTTTTTACCCAGTTAGTATTGTGCCCCAAACTTCTTGGATTAAATCAGGTTATGCTTTACTTTTTAATATCAAAAATTTACCATGCGGCAAATTCACCAAAGGCAAAGCCGGGCGATATACTGATTTATAAGACTTTAACCCGGCAGGTGATTTAATGGCTCGAAAAATAGTTTTAAAAAGCAGGCACAAAAAGCTTTTGCTATTTCTTTTGGTGCTTCTTGGAGTTTCGCTTTTCCTTCATTTCAAGTTTCGCCCCGTCATAAAAGCAATTTCAGTTAGCAAAGCAAAAGTTATTTCTACCGAAGCCGTCAACGAAGCGATTTTGCAGGAGCTTTCTGAAAATAAAGAAGCTTACAGCGAAATAGTAAAGCTTGAAAAGCTCGAAAATGGGGAATTAACCGCTATTCTTTCTGACATGCAAAAAGTCAATAAACTAAAATCGCGCGTTGGTATGATTATTCAAAACAAATTTTTGAGTCTTAAAGACAGGAAGATTTCAGTTGCGCTGGGCACTCTTTCGGGAATTGAAATGTTTAACGGCCTTGGCCCGGGTGTTCCGATGAAAATTTCTGTCAGTGGTAACGTTTCAACTGATTTTAAAACTTCGTTTAGCGGTGCGGGAATCAACCAGACGATTTACCAAATTTACCTTTATATTCGCACGAGAATCTGCGTTATGGTTCCGGGCTGTTCTTGCTGCGAAGATTTTGAAAGCAGCTTTTTGGTTTCTGAAATTGTGGTTCTTGGTAATGTTCCGAAGGTTTATTCCTCGCAGGGGAATTTAAACGTTAGCCCGTCGGAGTAAGTAACCTTTTGCCAGGCTGAAAAATAAAATAATAATGACGCTAAGTCTAAGGTTGGTGTTGTTTTTGAAAATTAAATTCTGCAAATATTTTATTTTGTTAGCGGTTTTGAGTTTGGTTTTAACATCATGCTTATATAAAAATGATTCTAAAATGAAGGTAGTTAAATTAAACGAAGTTACAAGGTCGGTTTTCTATGCTCCGCAATACGTTGCTTTGGGGCTTGGTTTTTTTGAAGAAAACGGCCTTGAAATTAAGCTAAATTCCGCTGAAGGTTCGGATAAAACCATGACGGCCATTCTTTCGCGCCAGGCTGATATTGGCCTTTTGGGGACTTCCGCAGTTTTGAGCGTTAAGAGCCAAGGCAAAGAAAATTGCCCGGTTTTGTTTTCGCAGCTAACGCAAAGGGACGGCAGTTTTTTGGTTGGCAGGAGCGAAAATTTTAAGTGGGATGACCTTAAAGGCAAAAGCGTTATTGCCGGGCGAAAAGGCGGCGTGCCGGAGATGGTTTTTGAGCATATTTTAAAAGAAAAGGGAATTTTCGATGAAGTTACGCTTCTTAACAACATAAAGTTTGATTTAATGGGCATTGCTTTCAGCCGAGGAGTGGGGGATTACGTTTGCCTTTTCGAGCCGACTGCCCAGGTTCTTAAAAACGAAAAAAACCTTTTTATTTTGGAATCTTTGGGCGCAAGCTGCGAGAAAATTTCTTACACTGGCTACTGCTGCAGCCCTGAATACATGCAGGAAAACCCCGAGGTTATAAAAGCCTTCACAAACGCTATTTTTAAAGCTGAAAAATGGGTTAAAACTCACAGCGCAGAAGAAATTGCTGATGTGATTCTGCCGTATTTTGTTTCTTGCTCGAAAGAAGTTTTAACAAATTCGCTTGAGAATTATTTGTCTTGCGATGTTTGGTGCGAAGAGCCTGCGTTTCAAGAAAATGAATTTGAACTTCTTGAAAAAATCATGATGCAAGCAGGTGAGCTCGAAGAAAAGGTGGCGTTTAATGAAGTCGTTGAAAATAAATTTGCGCTTTGCGCTGAAGGCTAAGAAAAAGGTGGTGAAAATTAAATGAAAGAAATTTTAAGCTTGAAAAACGTTAGCAAACGATATCACACTCCGAAGGGCGAAACCCTTGCGGTTGAAAACATGAATCTTTCGGTTTATTCCGAGGAATTTTTGAGCATAGTTGGGCCTTCAGGCTGCGGCAAGAGCACGGTTCTTTCGATTATTTCTGGGCTTTTAAAGCCTTCTTCGGGCGAGATTACTCTGCTTGAAAAAGATAAAAAAAGAAGCGACATCGTGGGTTACATGCTTCAAAGCGACTATCTTTTCCAGTGGAGAACTATCGAGAAAAACGTTATGCTTGGCCTTGAAATTAAAAATGCTTTAAACGAAAAATCTAAAAAATATGCTCTAAAGCTTCTTGAAAGATACGGTCTCGGGAAGTTTAAAAACAGCTATCCAAGCCAGCTTTCCGGCGGGATGCGGCAAAAAGCCTCGCTCATTCGCACGTTAGCGGTTAAGCCTGAAATTTTGCTCCTTGACGAGCCCTTCTCTGCACTTGATTACCAAACCAGGCTGACTCTTTCGCGCGAAGTAAGAGAAATAATTAAAAAAGAAAGAAAAACTGCGGTTTTGGTCACGCATGACATTTCTGAGGCAATTTCGCTTTCGGATAGAATTGCAATTTTGTCAAAAAGGCCAAGCAGAATCAAAAAAATAATTGAGCTTGACAAAGATTTTCGAAATTTGCCGAGCAGCGAAAAAACAAGAAACAAAAAATTTCATGAATATTTTGACGTTATATGGAGTGAATTTGAATGAAAATTAAAAACGAAAAAGTTCAAAAAGCTTGTTCTTCCGAGCATTTGAAGTACTTGAAAGAAAAAAGAAAAGAAGCCTTGAAAATAAGGATTTTTCAAATTGCGATTTTAGCTTTTTTTATTATTTTTTGGGAACTTTTAGCGCAGTTTAAATTAATCGATAGCTTCATAATGAGCAGCCCTTCAAGGGTTTTTAAAACGTTTTTGAGCCTTCAAACTTCGGGGCAGCTTTGGAGCAACGTTTTAATAACGGTTTTCGAAACAGTTGTGGGATTTTTGCTTGGAACTTTCCTTGGAATTTTAATTGCCACGCTGATTTGGTGGTCGGGGTTCATTTTCAAAGTTTCCGAGCCTTACTTAGTTGTTCTCAATGCCTTGCCGAAGGTCGCTTTGGGGCCTATAATCATCGTTTGGCTGGGCGCTGGAATGGGCTCGATAATTTTAATGGCGCTTTTGGTTTCTGTGATTCTTTCGGTGATGAATGTTCTTCACGGATTCATGAGCACCGATAAAAATCAAATTTCATTAATGAAATCTTTCGGCGCAAATAAGTTCCAGATTTTCACTAAGCTGGTTTTGCCTTCGAATATTTCAGTTATAATTTCAACGCTTAAAATCAATGTGGGGATGTCTCTAATCGGCGTTATAACAGGCGAATTTTTGGTCTCTGAGGCTGGAATAGGCTACCTGATAGTTTATGGCGGGCAAGTTTTTAAAATGGACCTTGTGATGGTGGGAATAATAGTTCTGGCTGCTTTGGCGTGGGTGATGTATGCGCTTGTGCAAAAATTTTCTGAAGTTTTTTTAAAAGGTAGGCGGTAACTCATTTTAATCAAGTTTCATATTATGTTTAGTGAAATATTATAAGCGCTGAAATTTCAAATGTTTACAAATAGCGGCGGTAATAATTTCAAAGGACAGGAGAGTTTTAAATGAATAAAAATATTTTTGAAATGAAAGCAAGGGAATATGGTATAACGCCAATTCCGGAAGATGCAACAGTTGTAATGGCTTATGTTCCTTACCAAATGAGTGAAGGCCTTGAGGTTTTTAGCCCTGAAAGGGGAATTTGCGCAGGAACGATGTTCCCGGAACTTGACAAACCATTTACTCCTTGCGGATGCGGAGGCGAGAAGAAATGAGCGACAGGCAAACGTTATTAAGAAGAATTGCTGCTCTTGATTTTGCTGTGGTTGAGCTTAATCTTTACATGGACACTCACCCTTTTGATTTGGAAGTAAATGAAAAGATAAACAGCTACAAGCGCAAATCAAAAGTCCTTAAAGATGAATACACTCAAAAATTCGGCCCGCTTAGTTCCAGCTCGAAAGAAAAAAATCGATGGGGCTGGATTTCTGACCCGTGGCCTTGGAACACAGAGAAAGGGGAATAATATGTGGGTTTACGAGAAAAAACTTCAATATCCGATTAATATTAAAAATCCAAACCCGGCTCTTGCGAAAATCATAATAACGCAGTATGGAGGGCCACATGCCCGAAAGATATATTTACTTAATAATAGTAGAAAAATCGCTAAGTTTTTCCGGGCTTGAAGAGAAGTAATTTGAAATTCGGCTGCTTAAATTTTTTAAAATTAAGTTTTTTTCTTTTTGTGATATTTCGCTTAAAAGCTTTTCTTTTCCGTTTTTTAAAATCACTTTTGAAGGCAAAATTTTTATTTCTTTCAATCTAAAGTTCCTTTCGTTATTGATTTGTTTAATTTTATTAAAGTTGAGATTTTTATATTACGAGAAAGCCAGAATAATAAATAGTTGCATTTTAATATTCATTAGTTGAAAAAAATGTTTAAATTGTGGAAAAAGCCAAATTTAAAAAGTACGAATATTTATGTATTGACATTTTTAATTATTTATGTTAATATTTTATAGCTTAGGCTCGTTGGTCAAGCGGTCAAGACACCGGCCTCTCACGCCGGTAACATGGGTTCGATTCCCATACGAGTCACCAAAATTTAACAAAAATTTAATTGACAATGCCTTTGCGCTATTGTATAATTGCATCGTAAATGGTTAAGATAATTTCAGTGGGAGATTTTGAGTAATGCCAGTTAAACTTTTATCAGTCGGATGTGCAGAACTTGAAAAAGTTGCAGGCGGACTTAGAATTGAGAAAGATAGTGATGGCTGTGTCCACAATGTAGTTGCTTCAAGTGAAGAGTATAAATACATTAGTGCGTTGGGTTATCTCAAAGGTCAGGAACTTACCGCTGAAGATGTAGACCAGATAAAATTGCGCTTTTCCAGGTTCGATTGTTTTAGAGTAGTAAACTGCATAAAGTTTTCTCCAAAATCTTTGTCTGGAACAGAATGCAAGAGTAATCACGCAAGGCTAGTTGTTAAGTAAAAAATGATTAGTTAAATTTAAAAATTGCATATTCCTCCTTAGCTCAGTCGGTAGAGCATGCGGCTGTTAACCGCAGGGTCGTTGGTTCGAGTCCAACAGGGGGAGCCAGATCAATCCTCATTTTTGAGGATTTTTTTGTTGCCTAAAAATAAGTTTATTAATTTCACATTTGCTGCGTCAAACCTCCATAATATTAAACATGAGGTGGTAAATTGTGAAAATCGGCGCAGCTTACATAAGAGTTTCAACTGAAGATCAGATTGAATTTTCCCCGGATAGTCAACTTAAAAAAATAAAAGAATATGCAAAGCAAAACGACATAATTTTGCCGGGAAAATTCGTGTTCATTGATGAAGCGATAAGCGGGAAAAATGCTAAATCACGGCCTGAATTCATGAAAATGATAAAAATTTCAAAAAGTAAACCAAAGCCTTTTGATGTCATATTAGTGTGGAAATTTTCAAGGTTTGCAAGGAACCGGCAAGACAGCATTGTGTATAAATCAATTCTTCGAAAAGAGTGCAAAATAGATGTCGTTTCAATAACCGAGCAGCTCCCGAGCGAGCCCACATCGATTTTGATAGAGGCGCTTTTAGAAGCTATGGATGAATATTATTCGGTGAATCTTGCTGAGGAAGTTAAAAGGGGAATGAACGAAAAATTTTCGAGGGGCGGGGTTGTTAATGTTGCTCCGTTTGGATATAAAGTCGCTCAAAATTGCTTTAAACCTGAAAAATTTGAATCTAAAATAGTTAAAATGATTTTTAAAGATTTCCAAAATGGGTTTTCGCTAAAAGAAATTGCACTCAAATTAAATAACATGAAAATTTTAACTAAAAGAGGGAACGAATTCGAAGCCAGAGCGGTTAAATACATCCTTTTAAACCCCTTTTACACTGGAAAAATGCGAAGAAGTTTAGGCCAAAACAACAAAAAAGACCGCTTCAAAACCGGCGATGGTTTTTCAGTTATAAAAGGTAATCATGAAGCGATAATTGATGAAAAAACTTTTCAAACTGTTCAAAAAATGCTTTTAAATTCGAAAAATATTAAAAGAAAACACTATGATAAATCAAATTTCGCGTTTAGCGGAATTATTTTTTGCAGCAGTTGCGGCAGTGCACTTTTGGAGGCAGTTAAAGGCAAATCTCTTCAGTGCTCGAAATATGCAAAGGGGGAATGCAGCGAAAGCCACGGCGTTTCTTTTTCGAAAATGAAAAGTGCCTTGAAAAGGGCTTTAGAGCTTGAATTTGGCAAAGAAATTTTGAACATTTCGGTGGATAAAAGTTCGGCTGATGCTTTAAAAACGCTTTTGAAAAAAGAAAATAATAAGCTTGAAAAAATAAACAACGCCTATGAAAGCGGCGCTGACGATTTGCAGGAATATAAAATTAAAAAATCGGAGGTTTTTAGCCGAATTAAAAGCCTTGAAAAGCAGATGCTAGCTTTTGAAAAAATTTTTAACAGTAAAATTGAAATGAAATTTGAAAGCGTGATTTCTGCGCTTTTTGGAGATATTTTGAGCGAAAATGAAAAAAATAAAATTTTGAAATCTTTTATTGAAAAAATAATTTTTAACAGAAAAGCCGGAACAATTCAAATTTATTACAAAATTTAGTATATCTTTTTGGCCATTTGGTGGTCCGGACGGCGAACTTGGAGCATCTCTTAGATATTTAAGCCAAAGGTTTTCAATGCCTTACCCTGAACTTAAAGCCGTTTTGACGGATGTTGGAACTGAGGAACTCGGGCATTTGGAAATGATAGGAGCTATTGTTTACCAGTTAACAAAGAATTTGACTCCTGAAGAAATAAAGAAAGGCGGCTTCGAAGATTACTTTGTTGATCACACGACGGGAATTTACCCAACGTCTGCCAGCGGAAGCCCTTACACTGCGGCGAGCATGGCTGTGAAAGGTGACCCGATAACGGATTTGCATGAAGACTTGGCCGCTGATGGTGCGTTTGCGCAAAAACAACAAATATAATAAATTTAAAACAAGTGGTAAATTACAATAACCCTTTGGAACAATTTGTGTAAAATTGTTCTTTTTTGTTTTTAAGGGGGGAATTTATAATGGAAATATTTTTACTGATCTAAGTGAAATTCGAAACATAGATTTTAATCAAATAAAGAAAAGTAATATAAAAATTAGCTTTATTATTTAATCAAATCAAATAAATATGATACTTTTGAAATAATATAATTTTTAGTTTCCTGGCGCTTTTGAAAATTCAGCGTAAATACAGCGAAACAAGGTATTAGTTAATTAATTTCATTCCAATTTTTAAATATTTATTCGAAAAAATATTTGCAATTTTAAACTTACACCTAACATCGTTTTAACCCTATAAAAATGGTTAATTATGTAAATATAACTTATTTTGCGTGCCAAAAATTAAAAAATTGTTCTATAAACAGAAATGAGCAATTTGCGTTGTTGCCTTATATTAAATATGTTAAAATGAAATTTAAATATTAAATCAAGAGATAAGAGTTAAGTGGTTTTCTCAATTCTATTTTAACGCAAAGTGTGTGGGAATTAATGTGTTTAATTCGTGGAAAATTATTCTTGATTTAAAAATCTTATTTAATTTTCGGAGGTAAAAATTTATGAAAAATGTAGTAGTTTTTTCCTAGTTCATATTGCTTTAACACCGCCAATAATCAATGTTTTTCGGCATGTCGTAGATATGTTACTTTTTAAAAATCATAAGGAGAATTTAAAGTATGTTCAAAAAAATGTTTAGTATTTTAGCGGTTTTTTCAACAGCTGTGTCTTGCATAAGCAGTGCTGCGTTTGCTGAAGGTTGCCACGTATCGACACGATTAGCAAAAAACACCAGTCTAACTTTGCAAACTGTAATTTCCCAGCCTTTGCCGGTGGAAATTCGTGGTCAGATAATTAAAATAATAGAAAAACTAAAACCGAAGGGTTTTGATGCATCACGTGTGGAATCGAGAGAAATCCAACAGGATTTAAGTGATGTGATTCAGAAAATTGAATCAGAAAAGCCAGGAATATACGTAAAAGTTTTAAAAGATTTAGATAAATTAGTAAAAGATCTGAAAAAAGAAGAAGCAAAAGAGCACATCTTGGTGACTTATCCTCATATACCGAGTGAGCTTCGAGAAATTAAATTAGATCTAGATATGCCTGATGGTAAATCAGCAGTAATTCGACCGGATGGTCATTTTATAGGTTCAGACGGAAAAGAAATTTTAGTGTGTTTTAATGACAATTTGAGTAAATTAAGAGAGATAATTTTTGATAGTTTAAAGCGATACTGCAGCGACCACAGTGTCAGATTATGGGCATGGCAACACTATTATTTTAATAGGGCTCAAAGTAAAGATCCATGTATGAAACCAACTATAGGTTCAAGAGTTTTTGGAGGCTTAAAGGGAGCTATTAGTACTCCATCAATGTGGTATAATGTATTTGCCTCAGATACAGGCAACATGGTAGGAAAAGCAAGTTTTTTATCTGGCGAATGTGCGGTGCTTAACAAGTGGATTAGTGAATTTGGGACAAGGGTAGAAAAAAGCCAAACGCCCTGCATAGTAACCTTTAATAAAGATCTGTCTGAGGGTGGCGTAATGAAAATTGAAGATCCTTTTTACGGCACTTTGGAATCGACTCTTTATAATTTATCAGTAGAAAAATCTAATTTGAAAGATAGAGTTCTTAGCTTTGATAATATTTTAAATAATTGTTTAGAAAGATATACCCCTGACGCATCGCTTGATGACGCAGTGGCATTTGCTTTTCCGTTGACACGGATTGACAATTATCTTAGACGGATAGAAAATGACGGGCTTGATGACAAAGACCCGGATACAGTATTCGCAGTACGCACTTTAAGAGAAAAAATAAATGTTTTATCTTTGCGTTACAAGTTTGCTTCTCTGAATGAACAAGTGCCACTTTTAAATGTGCGTATCGGACGCTGCAAAATTGTTTTGGAAACAAACAACAAAAAGATAATATTTATAGACAGAACTCAAGCAAAAGCTTTTATAAAAGAAGTAGAAAAAAAGCTTGATGTACAAGCTTCGAATATAACGAGAAACCATGATTTTCAACCTATGACCGGTGCGCAATTGCGTGATTTGGTAAGAACACTTAACCCCGAATCTTATCAAAGCATGATAGACGACTTAAGCAGCGAAATCATAGATATGCAGGCTCAGAAAAAATCTTACCAAGCTCAATCGGTGGCCTCATGTTCCAAAGTTGCACTCGAGATTGCAACTGCAGCTACTGGCGGAGCAGATTCGGTAAAAATGTTACTTCCGAGCGGCAACAGCGGCGATGACCAAAAATCAAGTTTTACAGCGGACGAAGTTAAAGAGTATGTTGATGTAGACAAGCAGCTGCAATCTTCTGCAGAAACTCGCTCTGTTGAAATGGACGTAATCGAATTTATGCGCACAACAAATCCAACTGCCGATTCAAAATGTATAGCTGTATCTGAACTTTCCCCGGTTGAAACGCAAAATCCTAAGGTAGACACAGGTTTTGAAGAAAAAATAATAATATCCAAAAGAGAAGTAGCGGAAAATATGACAAGATTGGGGCAAGCCTTAAAACGTGCCAATCTTAAACCGAAGGATATAGATGACCTTCTCATAGGATTCCATCATTTTATTGAAAGTCAGCGCATAGGCGAGCATATAAAATTAAGGCAAAATCAACGTGAGTATATTAAAAAACTCAAAGATTATGAATCAGATTTTATTAACCTATTTAAACTCTACATACAGCTTTACCGCCTAGACCTTAAAGACAGAGTTGATTACTATGGAATTTTAATTGAGGAAATAAAAAATGAAACCAAGGATGGCCGCGGCAAAACAATGAGGGAATATTCTGTAAGCGAAGTTAAAAATTTGGAGGATATAGATTATGGAGTATAAAAAAACATTAGCGACAGTATTCGCTTCTCTTACGTTTTTAACGAGCGCAAAAATCTCGGCAAACCCTCCGAGCGACTGCATAGGCTCTCAAACCTTCGATGGCAGTTATTCAGGAGCCTTTTGGCCGATTGTTGTAGCCACTAGCGCCACTTTATGCGCAGTTTCAGGATACATTGGTTATCGTTTAGGCAAAAATCTGCACTTTAGCAGAAAAAAAGAACCTAAAAATTTAAATCTGGATAAAGAAATTACTCTGGTTGGGCCCACAAATGAGGACCCCACAATCACTCCTGAAGGAGTAAACCGTTTTGAATTACTCGCTATTGATTACATAGACAAACTGCTAAATATAAATATCCCGAAATTAAAAACAGCAGAGGAATTTCCGGCACAATACCTTGCAAATGTAAGAGGTATTTGTTACCCTGTGCCTCATGCATTGGAAAATATTGCAACAAAAAAAGGTTGCCGCACGGCTTATGGACTAGCGTTAAAGTTAAAAAACAAGAGGCTTATATTGCAGCAAATAGTTGAAAATGAAGAGAAAATAACCGTGGGTTACTTGATAAGCTTTCTTAATGAAATGAAGTCGTTATTGCAGGAAGCAGTTCCCATAATTGAAGAGAATTACTACTCTTAAAATACGCTACGAAAGGTAAACACACATGTTAAAAAGAATAATATCTTCAGCACTATCCCTAGTGCTGATGTTCCAGTGCTTTGTTAGTGCATTAGCATATAGTGATAATATTCCTAAAAACGACACCGAGATAAATATGCTCGCTTCACAGGTAGAATGCGAACTTGAAGAAAAGCGTGAGGAAAATGCAAAGTATTTTAAACTTAAAGACGAGCAGATTTTAAAAGTTGAATATCCAACCGCTGTTCATACAAAAAATGGAAACGGCAAATGGGAAGATTTGTATAATAAAGAACGCAAAAATACGATAAGCTTTTCCGATAGTTCCGAATCGGACAAGTTAGTTCAAATTGAACGTGAAAAATATAGTCTTGCCTGGAAATTTGAAAATACTTCAGATTCCCGCATAAGTGAAATAGACGAAAATCACAAATTATACAAAAACGTGTATCAAGATGTAGATTTAGACTACTTTGTTTCAGGAAACAAACTGAAAGAAAACATAGTTTTAAATTCTAAATCAAGTCAAAAAGAATTTACTGTCAAATATCACCTTCAAGATTTAACTGCATATCAATCGGGCAGCAAAACCATTGATTTATTAAATAAAAACGAGAAGTGCGTTTATACTATTTCTGCTCCGAAAATGTTTGATTCCGCAGGTAAAAGTTGCGAGAATTTAAATTTGGAAATAGTAAACTGCGAAAATAATGAATTAAAAGTAAAAATAATCTGTGACAAATCCTGGCTTGAAGAAGAAAGAGCTTACCCCGTTTTTGTAGATCCTGACTACACGGATGAAAGCTTTGATTATCAGGTAGGAATGGATGCAAAACCGGAAGAGCTTATGTTCAGCACAAACTGGCGAAAAAAAGACACCAACAAATCAATTTTTTTAAACTTGGCAGGTTCCGATTTTTCCGGTTTAGGTGTAGTAAAAGTTCAGGTTTTCGGCAAAAATTCACGAGGAGAAGAAAACTGCACTTATGATACACAATGTTATTTTTTGGAAGCTGGTAAACAGTATGAACTATACAACAATATAAACGAGAAGGGATACTCGGAAGTTCAATTGAGGTTTTTGTGCCTTCCCGGGAACCGCATCAGAGGTTGCTGGAGCCCTGACTACAAAGAAACCGCCAATGTATTTACAATCGGGGCGTGGGGAAGCAAAAGCAAAACGAAAAAACAAAATTCAAGTGACGAGGCGTTTAACTTAAGAATACGGCCGAATCGGCATTGCTGGGTAAGCTTCCGAACTAAAGCCACCAACAGTTCCGTTTACCTTGCTCTGGAAGGCTGTGGAGGACAAATAAATGTTGAAATCTGGGGATTAGGCGGAGAAAACTTTAATGAGAACTGCACCAATAGATGCAAACAATACACGTTGACTCTTGGAAAAAGATATGAACTTTATAACAGTGTTAACGAAAGGCATCACACGGGAGTGCAATTAAGATTTGAAGGTGAACCGGGAACCGAAATTGTGGGGCGATGGAGCCCGGACTTCAATGATAAATGGGAACGTGAGCACAATCCTGGATGGACATTGCTTGACGGAAGCGGCCAAGAAAAAATAGCTGGTGGCTTGCCAGGCAGTTCGGGCGGAACTCCTATCAGACCTATTACAAATCCGCAAGCTTTGATAAAGGTACCACAAATAAGCCAAGTAGGAGAATTCCCTACAGGGTGCGAATCGGTAAGCGCTGTAATGGTACTGCATTTTTATGACTACGGCGTTTCAGTACGAGAATTTATTGACAAATATTTGGTCAAAAAAAGAGTTGCCGATCGCCCTGACCCTAACTCAGCATTTGTTGGCAGCCCATACAATACCTATTCATACGGATGTTTTGCGCCATGCATTGCAAAAGCGATGAATAAAGTTTTAAAGGGTGCTCGCGCAGAGGTTATACGTGGTAAAAGCTTGAAAGCTCTTTCGGAAGAATACACAAAAAATGGTGTGCCTGTTCTCATTTGGGCAACAATGGGTATGCGCAAAACAAGACCAACAACAACATGGACAATTGGTTATACGGATGAAAATGCAAGGTACAAAAAGGGCGAAAAGTTTACTTGGCCTGGTAATGAGCATTGCGTTGTTTTAATTGGATTTAACGAAAAGGATTACTTCGTTAATGATCCGCTTCAAAGTAAGAACAAAGTCCAAGGAGCTTACGAGAAAAATCTTCTAGAAGAAAGATTTCGCGAACAAGGCAGCCAAGCTGTTGTTATTGTTAAAAAGGCCCATGATTACACGTCTTTAATTCAACAGAAACTTGATGAAGAACATAATAATTTTTTCAAATTTAGAAATGAAATTAATAAAACCCCGCTGCCCCAGAAACTTGACCCCATTTTAAAAGCACTTTTATATTTCTTTGAGCAGGTTACTCATAAAGGGCCATGGGATATTAAAGTGACTAAAAGGTGGGAAGAAAAATTTCATATTGCTGCCCCAGGTGCACACGAAAAATTTAAATTCCATTCATATGAGTTAACAAAAGAAGATCTTGGAAATTTGACGTACGGTTACTTAGGCAGTGCATTAGGACTGCATCCTTTGACATTATACATTGGTGGTGGTGCTGCTAATCAAGGGAAAAGCCCTATAGAGATGGCACTAGCTGTTATAAGTCAAACTAAACTGTATACTCCTCCTGATTACGGCGATGATCACAACGACCATATTAACGTAGAGCGGGGAATAAATCTTTATAAAACTTTATCTCCATCTCTTATAAAACCCGTTGCTGATAAATATTTGTATTTTGCGTGGGACAAAAGCGGATTGTATGTTTTTTCTGAAACTTTGATGATAACGTTAAAGAAAATTCGAGGCAGGGATGATAAAGCAGCGAACCAGAGACTTATTTACGATTTTACCAACTATTTGAAAATGCATGGTATAATAAAATAAACAAGAAATTTATTTTAGTGGGGAGTTAAAAATGAAAAAGTACATAGTATTACTGTTTTGTATTGCAGTGGCCTGCTTATTTTCTTCGTGCAAGCAAGATGATTCTTACAGAAATTTTAAACAGTCAAGGCAAGACATAAATAGTTATTTTTCAGAAAATAAAAATGTTTTGGAACAAAACAAAGATTTGATATTGAAAAAACATTCTTCCGAGGAAATTACTATGGACGGAGTATTGAAAATTTCATATGCAAGCCATCTTGTGCCGCCTATTTTTGAAAAATCTGCCGATATAGCAGTATTTGTGTGCGGCAATTACAGTATGGCTATGCATTGGGGCCAAGATTGGGGAATTTATTACACGAGTCAAGACGTTCCTCTAAACACTCTGTATGTAGATTCCGAATATAGCGAACTTCAAGAGGTTACTAACGATGGGAAAACTTATTTTTGGATTAATCAGAATCCCGACGAAAAACGCAGATATTGTGTATCAGAAAGAATTACAAAAAATTGGTTTTTTTACTATAATAACTGGGAAGGCGATTCGGATTTAATACGTGAGTGTTTTGACGCCGACGATACATACGGCATTAAATGGCATAAGGCTCATGGCTTTTAATAAAAAAATTAAGGTTTATGAAGTTGAATGCAGTAAAAACGCAAGATGATATAGATTTTTTAAACGACAGGGGTACATGCGAAAATATTAAATCGAGAACTTTTGAGTTATAATATTGGGAAAATTCACCCATCATAAAGAGGCGGCTTTCTTTAATTAGAAAACCGTCTTTTTACAAACGAAAATACAGAAGCCAAAGCAAATTTTAAAACACTTTCCCACAATTTGCCTTTGCAAACAAGGGCAGCATGATTACACTGGAATTCTAAAATCACTCGAAATAACGTAATTGTTCATGCAAATTAGTTCTATTTTTATTCACAAAATTTTTTAATATTTGATTTTATAAGCAAAGTTTTGCACTTTGAGTGTGGGACTTTGCACTTTTTTATGTGCAAGCCTATGGAGGGGCTTTTGTTTTGAAAGATATTCATAGCCATTAAAATTGTTTGGAAAAAATTAAATAATTTGAAAGTTAGCAGTTGTGAAAAATCATCATGGCAGTATAAAAATTAAATAGCGTGTTTTTATAAAGTAATAAAAAAGCGCCTTAAAAAGATCGTTATATAAGTAGATGTAAAACTTATTTTTAAGTGTATTGAAAATTGAAAAAGGAATTTTAGTAACAATTAAAGCTACTTTCAATCAGCCACAGCCCGAGTGTGAAAAACCGTTGCAGGCCATGAGAGCCGCTTTGCAATTCGTGCGCCATTTTAAAATGAGATGAGATTTAAAAATAAATAATATTGTGCAGGCCAGAATTCATACTTATATAACATGAAATTTTCGAGGTGATTAAATGGCGAAAGATAAAATTATCTGTACAAACATTTTTAAAAATTCGGAAGAACAAAAATTAAAAGAAGAGTTTAACAAAAAGTGGGCCGAGCTTATTAATGAATGCGAAAAAAACAAATTAGCAATTCAAAAATAACTATCGCAAAGATAATATTTACAAACTAGCTCTACATGCACGTTTCCATTAAAGAATAGGGCTAATTTATTTTAATCACTTCGTATAAGAAGGAGAATAAAAACATGGCAAAAGTTGCAATATATTGCAGGCTTTCGGAGGAGGACAGAGATAAAAGATGTGAATTAGATGACAGCGAAAGCATACAAAACCAAAAATCAATGTTGTGTGAGTATGCCTTAGAACACGGCTGGAATATTTATAATGTTTATAGCGATGATGATTATGCAGGTGCTGACAGAAGTCGCCCGCAGTTTAATAAATTACTTGAAGATGCCAAAGAAAAAAAATTTGATATTATACTTTGTAAAACTCAATCAAGATTTACAAGAGAGCTTGAGCTTGTTGAAAAATATATTCATGGCTTGTTTCCTGTTTGGGGCGTAAGATTTATAAGTATAGTTGATAACGCAGACACGGCCAACAAAGGCAACAAAAAATCAAGGCAAATCAATGGCCTCGTAAATGAATGGTATCTTGAAGATATGTCTGATAACATAAAAAGTGTGCTTACAAACAAAAGAAAAAATGGGCTTCATATAGGCGCTTTTGCACTTTATGGTTATAAAAAAGACCCTAATCAGAAAGGCCACCTTATTATTGATGAAGAGGCAGCTAATATAGTAAGAGAAGTGTTTACTTTGTTTTCAAAAGGGTATGGCAAAACAGCGATTGCCAGAATGTTAAATGACAGAGCAGTGCCTAATCCAACAGAATATAAGAGATTACACGGGCTAAGATACAAGCAGCCTAAGGGGAAAAACAGTACACTTTGGAAATATTCTGCTATTTCAGACATGCTTGTAAATGAAATTTATATCGGGAATATGGTTCAGGGGAAATATGGCAGCGTTTCTTACAAAACCAAGCAAAATAAACCAAGGCCTAAAGAAGAATGGTTTATTGTAAAAGGCACACATGATCCTATTATAGATAGTGAGCTTTGGGGTAAAGTTCAAACTATGGTGCAAGAGCGAGCAAAACCATTTGTAACAGGAATGGTAGGATTATTTGCCAGGAAAGTAAAATGCATGCACTGCGGATATACTATGAGGTCCTCTAAATGCCATGGGAAACATTATCTCGGATGTTCAAATAGGCATGTGTCTAAAGATTCTTGTATAGGCTCTTTTATATCAGTCGAAAGATTAGAAAAAGCAGTTATAGATGAACTTAAAAAAATGTCAGATAAATTTCTCGATAAAGAAAGTTTAGAGAATAATATAATCCTTTCTGATGCATTAAAAAATCAAAAACAAAATTTGAAAAAAGAAATTGCATTATGCGGTAAAAAAACGGCTGAGTACTCAAAGGCAATAAAAGATTTATATTTTGATAAAGCCAAAGGAATAATCACGGAATCAGAATATGTGAATTTTTCTCGTGATTTTGTAAGTGAGAAAAAAAGACTTGAGGCTTTACTTCGCCAGCATCAAAAAAGCATGAATAAAATTAACGAAAGAATAAGCAGCAATAATAGTCGCCAAGAGATTATTAAAAAATACACAGATATTGATTGCTTAGACAGAGAAACCGTGCAAAAACTTATTGACTATATTTGTGTCGGAAAGCGTCTTGAGGGTTCAAGAGATATCCCTATTGAAATACATTGGAATTTTTAGGTTCCAATTTTTAAAACGTTGTATTTACAAGATTGCAGCAGAGCAAAAAGCCAGAACTACTTACGATAATATTTTAAGGTTCTGCGATGACCCTGACGTGAAAGACCCTATCAGGTTTTTAAGGGAGCGCGAAATTGTTCACTATCAACGCTTTGGTGAAGCAAACCGTGCAGATTGTGCATAAATAAAAAAGGGTAGGGAAGCCGAAACTTGCCTACCTTTATTTTAATTTGATTTTTTCGCATGCAAAACGATTCTGTAATTGTCGTTAGCGGCGCAGGTTGAAAGCGTTAAAATGCTGTCTGCTGATGAAACGGGCGCCCCAAAATCTTTCACGCTGCGGGTTTTAATTGTTTTAAGGAACTTTTCAAATTCATTATTGCTGCTAAAATCCGTTTTAATGTAGTAATTTTCTTTTTCAATTTGGTAAACCGAAAAAACTTTGTAAATGCAATTTTCATTTTCGGAAACAAACGTTATTTCAGCGTTTTCGCTGTTGTTTTGCCACTGGGAATTTAAAATATTTCTAAGGCTGCCAAACATTGATTTATCTTTTCTATTGTGGCCGTAAATCACGATGTTTTTGTCAGTTCCGTCGAATTTATTTTTGTAATCAGCGAAAATCCACCCCGCAGAATTGCTGCTTTTGTCAAAGCTATGCGTCAGGTAATATTCATTATCTTTCGTTTTAACAATGGGGTATTCAATGTTAGTCCCCTTAACTTTAATCCACGCGACAGAGTCGCTATTTTGCCTTTTTAAGAGGTTAAAATCCACAGTGTAGCTATTTTTTTCATCGTTTGTTTTAGTTACGGCCGCTTTATTTATGTTTTCAGCCATGCTTTTATTTTGAGTGTTTTCTTTGCTCCAATTGAAAATTTTAGTTCCCGAATAAATTAAAATTGCAAACAATATTAAACACGCTGCATTTTTGAAAATTGCGGCTTGGTTTACTTTTTTCATTGAATCTATTCCTTTCAAACACGAAGACTAGCGGTCCAAAGGCTAGTCTTCACATTTTAAAAAGTTTTATTTTATTTTTTCTTGTTTAAAATTGGCATTGCAGCCATTCCGAGCGAAGCAGCCGCAAAAAGAGCCACAGCGCTGGCAATTCCGTCGCCGGTTATTGGGTTAATTCCGCTTGAAGTTTTGTTATCTTCAGCATTTTCTTTTGAGCCTTCGCCTTCGTTTTCAATTTCGTTTTCACCTTGATTTTTATTTTCATTCTCGGTTTTTTCTTCATTTGAGCTGCCGCTTCCGCCGCTTGATTTGTTTGTGGCAATTATTCCATATTTGCTCAAATGTATAGTTTCGAAAGTTATATATCCGTCTTTCAAAGTAGCGGGCAGAGTTTCTTTTATTTCGCCCTGCCTGCCGATGTAAGCAGCTTGAAAATGATTATAACCTTTCAAAATTTCAGGAAGTTTAATTTTAATTATCATCTTTGTGCCGTTAACTTCAACTATTTCTGAGTTGTTATTAAGCAGGTTAATGTCCACTATGAATTTAATATTTTTGCTTGCTAAATTTTCCGGGATTTCAATTTTTTTAATATCTAGTGTGTAATTTTCGTCCTTGTCTTCTTCAAATGTAATGCTGCCTTCTACTTCGCTTTCGCTTCGGCTTGGGAATGTCGTTCCTTCAGATTCAGTTGGAGTGCCTTCCCAAGTGGCGTAAAGAGTTATGTTTTTGTAAACATTTCCGCTTTCAATCAAAGAATCTCTTTCAAATTCTGTTTTGTCACTGGCTCTCCATGAACTCCAGTGAATAAGTGTGCAAAACGTCCCCGAGCCGTCTTTTTTAGTGTTCCAGCCTTTGAAGGTGCAGCCTTTTCTTTCGGGAATATAGTGGAATATCGGCATTGCATTTTCGGAGTTGCCGTCGTTGAGGTAATCGTATTGTTGAGACTCTTTTCCGTCAATTTTTCCGCCGTTAGCATTTAAAGTTAGAACATATGAAAATGGTCTATCATCTTCCGGCAAATTTGGGTTATTTAGTCTTCCTTCATCGTCCACGCCGTAAAAATTAAGGCTTTTGTAAAGTGCAAAAACAGTTAAATTGTTATTTTTAGAAAAGTAGCTCTTGTCAATCGAGGTTATGATTTTATTCTCGTATCCCCAGCCGCAAAATTTGCAGCCTTCTCTTTCGGCAGTGTACTTTGACAAATCGATTGTTTTAAATTCATCAGGTTGTGATGATAAAAAAATATAGTCTTTGCCATTTAGCTTGCCTCCGGATGCGTCTAATCTTAATTGATATGGTTCTGAGAGCTTTTTGTTGGTGAATAAAGCATAAACGTTTTTGCCATTTGTGAAAGATACACCCTCTTGATACCCTTCTACGTTAAAATCTTCTTTGGCTAGTTCCGTATCTTTTGCAGCAGGTTCTGCGCTATCTGATGAAAGAGCCCAGCCCGAAAATTCATTTTCCCCGTTGAAAGCGGTTATGCCATTAGTTAAGTCATAAAGTTTAACTTTTTCTTCTCCTTCGTCAAAATTAAATTTCAAAACTTTGCTCGACTGCGAGCCGTCAATTGTTGCGCCTTTATCGGAGTTTTTAATGTTCATAACTAAAGCGTATTTGCCGTCGCCCTTAATTGTAAAAGCATGCGCTTCGTTGCTTGCCATCATTAGCGGTAGGGCCATTCCGGCCGCAGCAACTGCTTTAAAAATCCAATACTTTTTCATTTTTCCTCCTCTTTATTTGTTAGTTTTTTCTTTTGGTTATATGCCAAGAACCCCGCCAAAACCAAGGCCACTAAAACAAAGATAATAACATATTTGATTATATTGTCTCCCGTTTTAGGAATTATACTGTTGCCACTGTCACTGCCATCATTAGCGGTATTTTCAGTATTTTCAATGTTGCTTATGGTTGCAGTTTTATTTGCTATGGCGTAGTTTGAAAAGCTCGAAGTTTTGAAGGTTATTGTGTTTTCGGAAGCGTTATAATCCGCGGGAATTATTTCGAAGGTTCCGTCGCTTTTTTCGTGAATTATTTTAATTTCATTTCCGTTAATTTTTTCTTCAAGTTTAAGGGTAATAGTTGCCTCGTTTTTAAGGTCGTTTAATTCTTTTGACCAAACATCGGTTTCACTGCCTTTGTAAAGAACTCTGTCCAAACGAATGCCCAAAAACGCCGAAATTTCATATTTTTCGGCTTTTTCTTTGAATTTGGCAGTTTGCTCTTCGGTTAAAGCTGCATCGCTGACTGAAAGAACCACCGAACCTGAATCTATTTCCGATTCATCGATTTGAATTTTGCCTTCCTTGATTTTTTCGGTTTCAGGTTTTACTTTGTCATCAACCTTTTCAAAAATTCCGCTTAAATGAACGTTTGTGTTTGGCATTGTGTATTCAAAGGTTGATTCTTCCTCTTTAGCGGTTAAAGTTTCATCATTTATTTTAATGGAAGTTAATTGGTAGCCGTAATCAGGCTTTAATTTCAAAATTACTTTATAGCCCGGAAGAACGTTTGCCCAGCCGTTATTTTTTGCGGTGTCTTGTTTCACGTCGTCAAGGCCAATTGAATTCCCGCTTTTGTCTTTAATATCAAGGATTTCTATGCTTCCGTTTTTAAGAAGTTCATCGTCTTTGAGGCTTGAATTGTTAGTCTTGTCGGAATCCCAAATTATAGTTCTTGGAACATCCGAACTTGAAGAATTTTTAGCTTTTGTTACTGCGATCACATACTCGCTTGCAGGCGTAATGCTGAATTCCAGGCGGTCTTTAGTGCCTTCAGGAATATTAATCTTATTGTTATTTACTGTTACGCTGCCAATGTTTCCATCCCCGAATGCAAGCTGAATTGAAATTAAATTATTAATCTCGCCGCTTGCATAGCCCTTGCCGATGCCTTCAATTTTATTCGATTCAGCGCCAATTTTTTCAGAATTCAAATAAACTTCTATTCCAACGCCATCGTAAGTTGCTTTAATAGAAATATTATCAGGGTAACTCGTAGTTTGCGGTGGCCCGGTTTCTTTTTCAAGCCTTATGTTTAAAATTCCGCTGAATTGAGCGGTATCCAATTTAATATAAGGGTTTGAGGTCACGTCGAACCTGGTTTCCCCGATGTAAAGTGTGTTGTAAGTAGAGCTTCCTGCTCCAAGGATTTCACTAGGGTCTTCGACTGTAATTTTCGAAGTAGTTTTTAGGTAATACTCTTTTTCATTTAAGTCAATTTTCATGTTATTTTCCGAAATTGCTAGGCTGTCGTAGCTGTTCATATCATTTTTTGCCACTAGTTCGATTTCGCCTGTGCTGCTTTCTCCTTCGCTTGTGTAAACAACTTTGCCGTCACTTATCGTGCCGTTAATAAAATTCAGTGTCACCTTGTTTTCTTCGGCTGCATGTGCCTTGAAAATAGGCAATATTAAATTCATTATCAAGCACAGCGCGGTTAAAGCAGGCATTAATTTTTTCTTTTTCATTGGATCCCTTCTTTCTATAAATTTGTTACGAATCAATTTTATCATAAAGCTAAACGATTTTGTATACCTTTTTGTTATATTTTACTGATTTTTTGTATTAAATCCCTTGAGTATATATATTTTATGCCAATATTAATAGCTTAGATCCTAGGGCAGAAGCCTAATTTTTTCATTAATTTTATTTTTTATGTTTCTTTGTTAAAATACGTTTTTAATATTTCAGGCAAGGCCTTGCATAAACTTGAAAGAAAATTAAATTGTTTGTGCTTGGAGGAATTTTAAGTGTTTTCCGGCGTGAAATATGAAAAAGAATTTTTCAAAAAAAATTTATCTGGTAGGGAATACACAGTGGTAAATTTGACTCCTGCGTTGAGGCCTGAAGAGAAAAAACAAGCCGAAGATGAAGCTAAAAATAGACTTTTCCACATTTTTAAAAAGTATGTTTAAAATTTTAACCTTGGCAAAAATTACCGGAGGAAATAAAGCAAAATGTATGATGCAATTTACGCTCGTCAATCAGTTGAAAAAGCAGATAGCATTTCGGTTGAAAGCCAGATTGAGTTTTGCAAATTCGAAACAAGAGGCGGGGAATATAAAAGCTACATCGACAAGGGCTTTAGCGGCAAAAACACAAACAGGCCTGCCTTTGAAGAGATGCTTCTTGACGTTAAAAAAGGAATTATAAAAAGAGTTATCGTGTATAAACTCGACCGCATAAGCCGCTCTATACTTGACTTTTCAAACATGATGGAAACATTTGAAAAGTATCACGTGCAGTTTGTTTCATCAACTGAGAAATTCGACACTCAAACGCCCATAGGAAGAGCCATGCTGAGCATTTGCATAGTGTTTGCGCAGCTTGAAAGAGAAACCATTCAAAAGCGTGTTGCAGATGCATATTATTCTCGGAGCAAAAAAGGTTTTTACATGGGCGGGAGGGTGCCGTATGGATTTTCGCTTGAAAGCGCAGTTATAGACGGGGTTAAAACTTCGAAATATGCCGCAAAAAGCGAAGAAATAGAGCAAATTAAACTGATGTATTTGATTTATTCCCAGCCGGGAAATTCTTTAAAAGATGTTTTGAAATATTTTAGCGAACATAATTTAAAAAACCTCAGAGGAAAAACTTGGTGCACCGCGAGAATAAGCGAGCTTTTGAGAAACCCAATTTACGTTAAAGCCGATTTTCAGATTTATGATTTTTACAAAAGCCAAGGTGTTAATATTATAAACAGTGCTGAAGATTTCACGGGCGAAAATGCCTGTTATTTATACAAAAGAAAAGCGGATGGTAAAAATCTGGTTTTAGCGCCGCATGAAGGCGTGATTGATTCAAGCCTGTGGCTCAAATGCAGGAAAAAAAGCCTGAAAAATAGGCAAATCCCGGTTGGCCGTAAGGCTAAAAATTCCTGGCTTGTTGGGAAGATGAAATGCGCTAGTTGCGGCTATGCGCTTGTGGTGAGAAAGTCCGGCAGGAAGCAAAAAGCGGCTGCAAAATATTTCGTTTGCAGCAATAAAACTTCAGGTGGCGGTTGCGAAGGATGCAAGACGATTAGAGCGGAAGATTTGGAAAATTTAATTTTTGAAATGATAAAAATTAAGCTTGCAGGGCTTGGCAGTTTAACCGCGGATTTAAAAAGCGTTTTCGACCCAAGAATCAACCAGTGCAAAGTTGAAATTTCTAAAGTTGACCAGGAAATTGAAGAATTTTTGAAAAAAATTTTGGGCGCAAATGGCACACTGATGCGATATATAAATGCTCAGATTGAAAAGCTTGACGAAAAGCGAAAGCAGCTTAGCAGCAAATTAATTTCTTTGCAGCAGTCTTCAAGTGCGGGCGAAATTTCCGATTACATTTCAAAATGGAGCGAAATGACTTTGGAAGACAAAATTGAAGTTATGGATGCGCTTGTGAAAATCGTGCGTGTTTCTAGCGAAGAAATTGAAATAACTTGGAAAATATGAATTTTTAAAGAAAAATATTTTTTGCGATTTTTACGCTCCATGCTGCACGGTTTGGTGAAGCGCTTCGAATCTGCACTGATAAGCTTGACAGCAAAAACTTTTATGCTTTTAACCCAAGCTTTGATAGAAAAAAATGCAAAAGAGCATCTGATTAATTTTCAGGTGCTTTTGTTTTTGTTACCATATAATTTTGTGGTGATTAAAAAATATTTTGTGCAAAAAACAGAAATATTTAAGACCGTGAGTAAAAGTAGGGGGTTAATGGTTGAACAAAGAGCATTTGAGCTGTACAATAAATGGAGGTTATTTTGAGTATTCAAAAAATTAACGATTATGTTAATTCAAGATTGGAAATGTTAGTGTAGCGCATTGAAAATGTTGGCAATGAAGAATACTTGAAAAAGCATCTTTTCATGGAGGGTGTTATAGCCAAAATTTATAGTAAAGCGAGGAAGATAGCATGAACACAGTTACATTTGAATACGCCAATTGGAAGGGCGAAAGGAAGCTCAGAACAGTACAGCCTGAAAAAATTATTTTTGGTTTAGCTCCACACATTGATAAACCAGAATGGCTTTTGCAAGGAACGGACGTAGAAGATGGCGAGAAGAAATTATTTGTTTTCAAGCATATTCAAAGATTTGCAGACGAAAAAGTTCAAAGATTTTTGTGCGTTACCGTTTACGTTAGAAACAAAGAAAATAAATTTTTGATGCTTCTTAATAAGAAACTGAATAAATGGGTTCCCGCGGGAGGAAAAGTTGATAATTGCGAAACTCCTGACGAAGCGGCTGTTAGAGAATGTATGGAAGAAACGGGCGTTAAAATTAAATTAGTTGGCGAAAGACCTGAATTTGAAGGCGGACTAATTACTCCGCTTGGCTCACAATGCAATGTTTTAAAACCAGGCGTGCGCGAACACGTTGATTTAATTTACTATGGTGAACCTGTTGAAGGCACGGAACTTAAAATGTCCGAAAGAGAAGCTTCCGGAATAGGCTGGTTCACTATCGAAGAAATTGAAAATTTAGACACATTTGATTCAATAAAATATTGGTCGAGAAAAATATCGGACATGAAAAAATAAACAATTACATAAAAATCATCGGATTTAGTTACCAATCAAAATATTATTTAAAACACCCACGCCTTTAAAAGCGTGGGCTTCTCTTTGTTATTTTTTCTGCTTTGCCGGTTCAGGGTCGTTAATAAATTGAATAGTTCCATTTTTCCCATCGCCTGCGTTTTTCCCGGTTTGTTTAAGTATATTTTCTTTAATCTTTGCTGCTTTCTCATTTTTTGGCAAAGTTACTTTTTCAAGGTTTTTACAGCCTTCAAATGTCAAACCTTTAACAGTTGTAACATTTTTTAAATCAACTTCTTTTAAGGAATTGCAGTTATAAAATGCACCCTTTCCAATATTGGTAACACGCCCTAAATCAATTTTTTCTAATGACTTGCATCCGGAAAACATATACTCTTTAATATCAGTAACGCCCCCTAAATCAATGCTTTGTAATGCTGTGCAGTCAGAAAACGCCGCTAGTCCAACAGTTTTAACATTTTTGAAATCAATGCTTTGTAATTTTGTGCAGCCTTCAAATGCATACATTCCAACAGTTGTAACATTTTTAAAATCAATATTTTGTAAGGCTTTGCAATCTCCAAATGCCCAATTTTTAATAGTTTTAACATTTTCTTTTATAACAACGTTTTCGATTTTATTTTCGTATCCTTCAACTTTTCTAAAATCATTTTCAGTTTTAACGGTAAAAGTTTTTGTTTTTTCATCAAAAGGGCTCATTTCAGCTGCTTCAATTTTTTCTTGCACTTCAGTATGAACTTCATTTGCTTTTTGGATGTTATCACCCAACTCTCCAACAGCATCGTCTAGTTTTTTTGATTCTCTTTTAACATTTTTTGCAGCTTGTTGCTTTTTTTCTTCAGAAGCTTTAGGGTTATCTTGAATATTTTCTAAATTAGCTACAGCTTTTTCTGTATTTTCAATTTGATTTTCTAATTCTTTAATACTTTTTCGCAGCTGTTTTTTAGCTTCTCCCAGCTCTTTTTTCGCTTCAGCATTGTCTTTTACATCACTAATTGTTTCTTCCAATTTACCCACCAATCCATTAGTCATATCTAAAGATTTTCTGCTTTGTTCTTGAATTCCTTCAGCTTCATCAAGAATTTTTTCGAAAGCCGCTTCCCTTTCCACTTTTTCTCGCAAAATATTCGGAATGTCACTATTGAAAAAGTCGGCTACTTCTTTATCATCTATCGCAGAACGTTTGATATAGTCTTTAGAGTTAGCCTTTTTTGCTTTAAAATTAAAAGCCTTGATATAGTCTTCTACCTTATTCGGGTCAAATCCATGTTTGAATTTCGAGAGTTTTTTGCTCATGTCATGAAGAATCCTGCTTGTGCGAGAAACAAGCCTGTTTTTAGCCATTTGTCCCTTAAAGTTTTCTTTCAGCAAACCTTGCCATACTTGCGGAAAATCTAAACTTTCATTAAATTTTTCTTCGAAATTTTCGCAAGCAGCTCGCATTTTTTTAACTTTTTCCTCGTACTTTTCTTGGTCTTTTTTGTTTGGGTTTGTTGTTTTTGTGCTTCCTATT
>OIYV01000147.1_pt1 | contig 47809 bp, 36 predicted proteins | sample 1588251 | NCBI WGS metagenome assembly OIYV01 (sample SAMN03283282) | human gut metagenome | biome: human-associated habitat; material: feces | host: Homo sapiens | place: Peru | collected 2012
CTATTTCTCCGTTATTAACTTTCAATCTGAAAGTTGGTTTTACTTTTTCAGTGCTCTCGCCTTTGGCATGTTTCGCTGGAATTTATCAGCGCATTGGAAATACCCCAGGGTTTTTCCACTGAACCGTAAACTGCTATTTTATGCCGTATTTGGCGAGGATTTCAAGCACTTGGGGAACGATGGATTTTGCCCAGAGCGTGTAGCCGTAGTTGGTGGGGTGAATGCCATCTACCGATGCCTCGTGGTCGGGGCTGGTGGCGTTGGGGTGAATGAAATACACATCTTTATACTTCTTTGCAGCCTCTGCCATCAGCGTTTCGGCCATCTCCTTTTTCTCTGCCTCAGATTTTGCGCGAGCGGTGTTGAAGGCGCAATATTCACGGTCGATGGTTTGCTGGAAAATCAGCGGTTTGCCGGGGTGCGCCTTTTGCAAGCGTTCGATGAAAGGGAACAGGCGTTCCTTGATTTCCTTGGCTGTGGGATTCGAGAAACTGTCGAAAATGAAAGCGTCGGCATCCACATCGGCAAGCGCCTCGGCAAAGTAGGGTTGGAGTTTGCTGTGACCGCTACAGCCCAAACCGAGCAACTGAAGCCCTGTCATTCGGCAGAATTGGGCAGGGTAGGTGAGGCCTGGGCGGCTGGTGCTTGTGCCGTGTGTGAAGCTGGAGCCGAAAATGGCAATACGGTGGCGGAAAGGATTGGGCGATGGGGCAATAGGAGCATCGGCATCAACGCCAATCTCCAACTTATTTACTTCGGCAAACAGCGGCAGATAGAGCAAGCATTCGTGTTCGGTGCCGTCCATGCTGGTGGCGAGGTTGAGCGCCTTGCTGAGCGTTTCCTGCGAGCGTGCGCCCGAACCAGCCCAACGCCATGCGCCATCTTTCTTGATATAGAGGTCGAAGCCGTGCGCTGCGATGCCGGTGCTGTTTTGAGGCCATTCCACATCGCCAAACTCGCATTTCACCGCTATGGTGCGGCTTGAGGTTTTGAACGCAATCGACATGCCAGCCGACTCTCGTACCTGCAGCAACTCCTTCTTGTCGAAGCCCTTGTATTTCACTGTGTCGATACGGTGATAGGGGTTGAATGTGCCAGGCATCAATTTACCCACCAAGGTAAACTGCTGAGCGTCATAAAACTTCAGTTTCGGAGCAGCCACACTCATCAGTGCCACCACTCCCCACAAAATCAATGAACAAAAAATCCGTTTCATCTCACAATAGTATTTCAGTAGTTTTGGTTTTATATATCGTTGTTAAATAAGTCGTCCATTGTCACCTGCGCAATCACATTGTCGCTGTATTTACCCCTTTTCACTCCGTAAGTGGTGATGAAAGTTGGGAAAATGCCGCATTTGGTTGCCGTTTCTTTTTGGAACAAGGTCTGACGATTTCGCATTCGTTTGTCTTCTTCTGCAGAAATCTCGTATTCGCTTGTGGAATATTTGCACTCGCAGATATTTATCATTTGGTCGGCTCGCTCAATCACTAAATCAATCTGTGCACCCCGATTCTCGCCCTCGGTGCTTTTCGAACGCCATGAATAAAACTGGGTGAAGATAGAATCGATGCGCAAAGCCCTCCTGATTTGCTCGGTGTGGGCAAGACAAACCTTCTCAAATGCAAGCCCCAGCCAGGTGTTTTGCTCCGGAGAACCTGTCTTGTTGCTCCAATAGCTGTTGTTCACGCCTATATACTCGCTAAAGGTGTGGTAAAACAGGGTGTAGAAGTCCACCAGTTGGTAGATGCCACCATTTCGCTTCACTTTCTTTTCTTTCACATGGTAGAGGCGAATGAAGTCGCATTTTTCCAAATCATCGAGATACCTTGACATGTGACCATTGTTTGACTTTTTGAGCTTCTTTGCTATTTCGTCGCGAGTGAGCCCGTTTCTCGCTGTGGTAAGTGCCTTTATAATATCCATATATGGCTCTGGATTGCGGAATAAGCCGTAGAACAGTCGCTTGTATTCACGAAACAACTCGCCTCCCTGACGGAAAAACAGCCTATCCACAGCTTGTGGCAAACTCTCATCGTTTTGCAGCAAACTTAGGTAATATGGCACACCACCTAAAATCATATAGGTTTGCAAAATGCTGATGCGCGACCACGGAAAGCCATTTCGCTGGAGGTATAATTCCGTGTCGTGAAGCGAGAATGGGTGTAGGTGAATTTCATGCGTAACCCTGTCGTGAAGACCTCCGTGCGAATCTATAAGCGTGCGAATCATCCACGATGTGGCAGACCCGCACACGATGAGCATCAAGCGATTCTCCCAAGCAGCCCATGAGTTCCAAAAATGATCGAGGGCTTGCACGAATTTGGAATTAGGTGTGTCGAAGCAAGGTAATTCATCGATGAAAACCACTATTCTGCCTTCACTATTGGTGAGCTGCGATTTCAGCAAATTGCGCAGACAAATGAAAGCCTCAAACCAATTCTTGGGATTGTCACCTTCGTGACCGTAGTCCATAAGTGCCTGGGTGAACGATTGCATCTGCACGCTTCCGTCACCTTCAACCACGCCACTCACATCAAATGCAAAGGAATTGTTTGCCCAGTTTCTGACGAGAAAGGTTTTTCCCACCCTTCTTCGGCCGTAAATGGCAACAAATTCTGCCTTGTCAGAATTGTAGAATTTGTTAAGCTGGTTCAATTCTTTGGATCTGCCAATAATTTTTGATTCCATCACAGATATAATTTAGGTGTAAATGATAACAATCCAAAGTTATAGTTTTTTTTTGAATAATCAAAGGTGTATCGGGCTAAATCGGTGATTTTTTAATCGTTTTCGCCCGATTTTCGCTTGAAGTGGGCTAAATCGGTGAAAATTTTACCGTTTTAGCCCGACTGAGGCTTGGGATGGGCTAAAACGATTGATTTTTTGCCGTTTTCGCCCGATTGACCGATTTTTCACAAACCATTAGAACCGTCCCTTTGGTTTGTGGGGATGGTCGGACTCGTCGGACTCGTCAGACTCGTCAGACAGGTCTGACGGAGTGAGGTGGTGGAATGGAAAAGCCTCGCTTTCCGGGAGGGGAAGCGAGGCTTATAGAGAACTTGTTGAGTTTTCGTTGTGGATTATTTGTTGAAGTTGGCTTTACGCATATCGCCTTCTTCTGAGAGTGCACGGTGGAATTCGAGTGCGTAGCGTTGGCTCTGGTAGATGTGACCACCACCGTTTGCCTTTGCTATTGCGAGGTATTCGCGGAGCAATGGGCGGTAGGTTGGGTGTGCTGCCTTTTCGATGATTTCCTCTGCTGCTTGCAGTGGGTCTTTGAAGCGAAGGTCGGCAACGCCTTGGTCTGTAACGATGATGTCAACAGAGTGGATAGTGTGGTCGACGTGTGTAACCATAGGAACGATGGTGCTGATGCAGTCGTTCTTCTTGATTGATGGGCACATGAAGATGCTGGTGTAAGCGTTGCGAGTGAAGTCGCCGCTACCACCAATACCGTTCATCAAGCGACTGCCGTTCACGTGTGAAGAGTTCACGTTACCGAAGAGATCAACTTCGATTGCGGTGTTCATTGACACCACACCTATACGGCGGATAACCTCAGGGTTGTTGCTGATTTCAGATGGACGCATAAGAATCTTGTCGTGCAAGGTGTCGATGTTTGCAAACAAGTCTGACATTGCTTCGCCTGAAAGGGTCAATGAGCAGGTACTTGCAAATTTGCATCGGCCGCTCTTGAGCAACTTCAATACGCTGTCTTGCATCACCTCGGTGTACATTTCGAATGGTGGAATGTCGGTGCTTTCTTCAAGAGCGTTGAGCACTGCATTGGCAATGTTGCCCACACCTGATTGGATAGGAAGGAATGTTTTTGGCATACGGCCATTCTTCATTTCGCTTACCAAGAAATCGCACACGTTTTTACCAATCTTTGCAGTTTCTTCGTCAACTGGCGAGAACTTGCTTGGCATACCGAGTGGCATACTGGTCTTTACTACGCCGAGCACCTTCTTTGGGTCAACGTGAGCCACGACTGAACCAGCGCGGTCGTGAGCAGAATAGATAGGAATTTCGCGACGGTGAGGTGGGTCGAGTGGCAACAAAATGTCGTGCAAGCCCTTGATGCTTTCAGGAATTTGGTCGTTGAGCTCGATAATCACCTTGTCGGCGAGTTTGAGCCATGTTGGAGAGTTACCAACTGCGGTACCCAATACGATTTCGCCATCGTCGGTTATGCTTTGCACTTCAATCAAAGCCACGTCCATCTTGCCATAGTAGCCATAGCGGAATTCTTGTGCAAGTTCGCTCAAGTGGCGGTCGTTGTAGTGCACTTCACCAGCGTTGATGCGGTTGCGCACTTCAGGGAGCGACTGATAAGGAGTGCGGTAGTTAAGAGCGTGGGCGCGAGAGAGTTCACCATCGGTGTAGTCGTTGGTCGATGCACCGCTGTAGATGTTTACTTTAAATTCGCGACCTGCTTCATGTTCACGGATAGCTTTCTTTGCAATGGCAGGTGTAATCACCTTTACATTACCAGGAATAGTGAAACCAGACACGCCGATATTCATGCCATTTTTAATATAATCGGCAGCTTCTTCTGGGGTTAAAATTGGATAAATCATTTTAGTGTTGATTTAGTTATAGTTTTTGTAGTTTTGCATTCTGATTTTATCATTCAAAATTACTCATTTTATGAGAATTGGCAAAATTATAGCACGACCATTTTTCGGCAGTGCCCATTTATTGGATTTTTTGCCGAATTTAGGTGGAATTATGCACACAAAAAAACTGTGTCGCTTTATGATTTGCGACACAGCTTGATATGTATTCACTTGTCGGTAAAACTATGACTGTAATGATGCCAGTCATGATTGAGAACGTTCAGAATGATTACACATTCACTTTCAATATTGACAAACTATTGAATACTGCAACAAAGTAATTATAAATATGGCTGCCTATACATTTGTGTAGACAGCCATATCCTTATTTTGAGTATATTATTATTCTGCGCTGCACAAAGTCCATGTCAAACAATTCAGTCCACCGCCACTATTAGCGTTCACATCGGGATTCTCTATAATTTGAGTCATATCACAATCTATAAGCTCTACTTCATAAGAAGCTCCAAAAGCTTGCTGGATTTGTTGCACAGCTACTTTGTTGAGTTCATCCCAATCTAATTTTGGAACGATAATATGTTTACCAACTTGTAGAAAATTAATGTATCCCCAACTTTTCGATTTCAAGAGGCTCCACATCTTGGTACCTTTGATTCCTTCAATATCTCCAAAGTGCAGACGTTCAATATCAAAGTATTCTTTCAGTGGCTCACTCAGACGTTCTTCATCGTCCAAATCACAGTAATTTGTAATCAGAACTTTTCCTTCTGTGATATATCTAACCATTCCATCGGCATGTCCAATTGGATTTTCATCTTCTCCTTCCCATTCGATCAGAATAAGACGAATCTGATTATCAAAGAATTGGTCCCACAAGTCTGTAAGTTCCTCTTTGGATAGTTTGTTCTCATTCAAAACTTTGCTACACATGATGATTGTTGGTTTACCAAACTTGTCGATAGCCTTGATCACATTGCCTCCATCAAGAATAAGAGGGATTGTAACAACATTAAGATTAAGCTTGTCAGCCTTGCGAGTATGTACTTTGTGTAGCAACCAGTTTGTGATATAAGTTTTATGGTCGCTAAGATAATCCGGGCTATAGGTGTAGTTCAGAAAGAGATCTTTTGTCAGCTGCACTGGCATATAATCTCTTGACCAGATGTCACGAGTGTTATACAGATCATAGTGCTTAAAGGTCTTAACAGACTCTTTCAATGCAGCATACATCTTTTCTCTTAACTGAGGATCCAAACCGCTGCTCTCTTTAGGTAGAAGACTGGAATAACAAACCGTATTGGTCATGTTATCCGTTACGAAGTTATCTTTTGATATTATCATACTCTTTGCTATTAGACAATTCGATGTTCAATATCTCGATTTATTTACCGCTATCGGTTATACTTTTGGGTTAGGACCATATTCGTTGTTGCCAGGGGCAGAATCTTGAACAGTCCAAATGATAATCAATACATAGCCGACAATAGGGATGAACATGAGAAGCTGTAACCAACCGCTACGACCAGTGTCGTGGAGACGGCGTGCGGTTACGGCGATGGTGGGCAGCAGAAGCACGATACCGCCAATACCACAAGTCAAAGAGGAAATGATGTAGGTGAAAAGTTGGAACCACCAAAATTCCGAGCGGCGAGCGCGACCTTCAAAGTTGGCAAACTTATTGAAGCACACTTTGATTGCTTCTCCGAAGTCCATCGACTTTGACTGAGGCTGATAGCCATATTGTGGCTGCTGTGGTTGCTGATAGCCGTACTGTGGTTGTTGGTAACCGTATTGTGGCTGTTGTGGAGCTTCTGGTTGAGGTGGAATAGGGGGTTGCTGGTCGAATGCAGGTGGTGCTGGTTGTTGCTGCTGGAGCAGAGCTGCCACTTCTGGCACTTGCATGGCAGGAGCCCAGTTTGTCATGGTCTCGTTCCAAACGTATGATTGTGGAGTCAGTCCGTTGATGAGCAGTTCTGACAACTCGAATGGTCCACCTTGCTGACCATTGGTGTTAAGGTAATACTTCATAGTCTTACGGTTTTAGTATTTTAATGTAATTGATAATCTTGCTTTTGCAAATATAATGATTTTTCGTGAAAAAGCACCAATTTGTGCAAAATATATGTAAAATCCCACCAAAAATGAAATTTGAACCCAAATCGGGCATTACTAATGGGCGATTTGGGTTAACCCACAGGCATCGGAGATGCCGCATCATGCGAAACACCATGCAAGCGAAAATCGCAGAGCGATTGAGCGTAGCTTGGTGATAAGGATATGGTGTGGGGTTGAGCCTCGGAGAGGGTCGGTTATGATTGTGAAGAATAGGTTGATACCACGACCGACCCTCGGTTCTGTGGATAAAAACCGCTCGCCTTCGGCGAAAAACCAATCATCAGAAGTTAGATTATCCGAAAGCGCAAATAAAAAGATACCCGAATCCCTTTTGCCTCGCAGATGGTCAACCACAATAAGCGGCGCATCATAGCGTAGGGACATGCCTTTGGCATGTTTCCAATGCGCTGATACAATGCTGTTTGTGGCGAAACATGCCAAAGGCATGTCCCTACGCTATGGCGTTGTCTGGATTATTCCTATATATAAAAAATCGGCTGGAGTTTTTGGGACTCCAGCCGATTGCTGATTATTTTAAATGTGATGCCATGTGTGTGGGCAATCGCATTTGTGCAGGGGATTAGTCGCTCAACTTAGCGCAGAGGAACTCGCGGTTCATACGGCTGATGTTGCTGAGCTTGATGTTCTTAGGACATTCAGCAGCGCAAGCACCAGTGTTGGTACAGTTACCGAAACCGAGTTCGTCCATCTTAGCCACCATAGCTTTCACGCGGCGCTTAGCCTCGGTCTTGCCTTGTGGGAGAAGTGCGAATTGGCTCACCTTAGCTGATACGAAGAGCATAGCCGAACCATTCTTACAAGCTGCAACGCAAGCGCCGCAACCTACGCAAGTAGCAGAGTCCATAGCTTCGTCAGCCACTTCCTTAGCGATAGGAAGTGCGTTAGCGTCTTGTGCACCACCGCAGTTGAAGCTTACGTAACCGCCAGCTTGTTGGATCTTATCGAATGCGTTGCGGTCAACCATAAGGTCTTTGATTACTGGGAATGCAGCAGAGCGCCAAGGCTCAACGGTGATAGTTTCGCCATCTTCGAAGCGGCGCATGTAGAGCTGGCAAGTGGTAGCACCAGTTGCAGGGCCGTGAGGGTGACCATTGATATAGAGTGAGCACATACCACAGATGCCTTCGCGGCAGTCGTGGTCGAATACGATAGGCTCTTCACCTTGTTCAACGAGGGTTTCGTTGAGAATATCGAGGGTTTCGAGGAATGAGGTGTCGCTGTCGGTTTCAACATTCTCATAAGTTACGAAACCACCTTGAGCCTTTGGTCCGGCTTGGCGCCAGATCTTAAGATTTACTTTCATATTTGCCATTGTAAATTTCCTTTCTTAATTAAATGTTGGGATTATGACTTGTAGTTACGTGTTTGAACCTTGATTGCTTCGTAGTGGAGAGGTTCCTTGATGAGCTTAGGCGCCTTTTCGTCGCTGCCTTGGTAGTCCCAGCAAGATACGTAGAAGAAGTTTTCGTCGTCGCGCTTAGCTTCGCCTTCTTCAGTTTGGTATTCTTCGCGGAAGTGACCACCGCAAGATTCGTTACGGTTGAGTGCGTCGTAAGCGATAAGTTCGCCCATAGTGATGAAGTCTTGCAGACGGAATGCCTTGTCGAGCTCCACGTTCATGCCTTCACCCACGGTTCCAGGAATGTAGAGGTTTTTGTTGAATTCCTCACGGAGAGCTTTGAGCTTGGTGAGAGCAGTTTCCAAACCTTCCTTGGTGCGGCCCATGCCCACGAAGTCCCAAAGGATGTTACCCAATTCCTTGTGGATTGAGTCAACTGAGCGCTTGCCACCGATAGCCATGAGGCGTTCTTCTTCAGCCACACAAGCCTTTTCAGCTTCCACAAATTCAGGAGCGTCGGTGCTGAAGCGTGGCACTTGGATTTGGTCGCTGAGGTAGTTTTGGATAGTGTAAGGCAGCACGAAGTAGCCGTCGGCCAAACCTTGCATCAATGCAGAAGCACCGAGGCGGTTAGCACCGTGGTCAGAGAAGTTACATTCGCCGATAGCGAACAGACCCTTCACGCTGGTTTGGAGTTCGTAGTCAACCCAAATACCACCCATAGTGTAGTGGATAGCAGGGTAGATCATCATTGGGTTGTAGTAGTTTTCTCCGTTGATGGTGTTAGCGAGTTCGCCAGGGTTCACGTCGGTGATTTCTTCATACATGTCGAAGAGGTTGCCGTAGCGTTGACGAACCACGTCGATACCGAGGCGGTTGATAGCTTCAGAGAAGTCGAGGAACACAGCTTGACCAGTGTTGTTCACACCGAAGCCCTTGTCGCAACGTTCCTTAGCAGCGCGTGAAGCCACGTCGCGAGGCACGAGGTTACCGAATGCAGGGTAACGGCGTTCCAAGTAGTAGTCGCGTTCTTCTTCAGGAATATCGCTGCCCTTCTTAGTGCCGGCTTGGATAGCCTTAGCGTCTTCAAGTTTCTTAGGCACCCAGATACGACCGTCGTTACGGAGCGATTCCGACATCAAAGTGAGCTTTGATTGCTTGTCGCCGTGGCGAGGGATACAGGTTGGGTGAATCTGCACGTAGGCAGGGTTAGCGAAGTAAGCACCCTTGCGGTAGCAAGCCACTGCAGCAGAGCAGTTACATGCCATAGCGTTGGTAGAGAGGAAGTAAGCGTTGCCATAGCCACCAGTAGCGATAACCACTGCGTGAGCGGCGAAGCGTTCAAACTTACCAGTCACCAAGTTCTTAGCGATGATACCACGAGCGCGACCGTCAATGAGCACTACGTCGTGCATTTCGTAGCGGTTGTAGCTCTTCACCTTGCCCATTTGGATTTGGCGGTTGAGTGAGCTGTAAGCGCCGAGGAGAAGCTGTTGGCCAGTTTGACCCTTAGCGTAGAAAGTACGGCTCACCTGAGCACCACCGAAAGAGCGGTTGTCGAGCATACCGCCGTATTCGCGAGCGAAAGGCACACCTTGCTCCACGCATTGGTCGATAATGTTGTTCGACACTTCAGCCAAGCGATACACGTTGGCTTCGCGAGCGCGGTAGTCACCACCCTTCACGGTGTCGTAGAAAAGGCGATACACAGAGTCGCCATCGTTTTGATAGTTCTTAGCAGCGTTGATACCACCTTGTGCAGCGATAGAGTGAGCGCGGCGAGGTGAGTCTTGAATACAGAAGTTAAGCACATTGAAGCCCATTTCTGCAAGAGTTGAAGCTGCCGATGCACCAGCCAAGCCAGTACCTACGACGATGATGTCGAGCTTACGCTTGTTGGCAGGGTTCACCAATTTCTGGTGAGCTTTATAGTTTGTCCATTTCTCAGCTACAGGACCTTCAGGAATCTTTGAATCGATAACTGGCTGAGCGAGTTTAGTATTTTCTTCCATTTTTTGAATTCTTTTTGAAGTTAAAAAAATTTCTCAGCTGAAAAATTAGCAAGCGAAGTACCAAGTGAAGTAGCAAGCCTCAACAGCGAAGAGCACAAACACTACGGTAGCCCAAACGCATGCAATGGCTCTCCAACGGCAAATCCACTTGTCGTTAGCCACACCGAGGGTCTGGAATGCGCTCCAGAAACCGTGAGTGAGGTGTAACCAGATTGCAGCAAAGCCAATGAGGTAAACAGGAAGAACCCATACCTGGCTGAATACAGCACCGAGATAGTACTTGCCATTCATCACGTGTTCGCCAAGAAGTTCTGGAACCTGCATTTTAGCCCAGAATTGAACCAAGTGAAGAATAAGGAAGCAGAATACGATGACACCAAGCATGAGCATGTTTTGAGATGCCCAGCTCACGCTCTTCCAGTTCTTGGAAATAGCGTAACGGTCGCCACCGCGAGCCTTGCGGTTTTGGTAGGTGAGCCAGAAAGCGTAGATGATGTGAACCACCATACCGCCAGCAATGACTGCAGTACCAAGTACAGCGTACCAATTAGCACCGAGGAATTCGCAAATCTTATCGTACGCACCGAACGACAAGACAGCCACTGCATTCATCAGCGCGTGAAAGGTCACGAAAAGGACTAAGAAAAGGCCAGTGACACTCATCACCACCTTGCGTCCCACAGAAGAATTAGTTAACCACATAGTAGTTTAGTAAATTAAATTATTAATAATGATTTAGTTATAAATTATCTGCTTACCTTACCATGCGCCCGCCCACGGCGAGCACACTGCACACCTCCAAACATAAGTGCGCAATGGGTGTACAAAATTACCTATTTAATGTGTCACTTGCAAGAGAAATACCGAAAAAATTCCCTATTTACACCCTCTTACACACGATGTGGAAAAATATGGGTGCTGCCGGCGGAGAGGTGCTATAGCAGTATATCAATATTTTTTTTGACCATAACTGCCCCCTACGAGGCACTCCACCTCTTTTTGCACTATCTTTTAGAGGTAAAGCGTGGCGTTATGTCCATGATATTCATTATCTTTGTGCAGGATATTAACTCTCAACAATAAGGCACAATGAAAACACGAATTGTCACATTACTGCTGCTACTGGTTTCCTCTTTTTCAGCAAAAGCCCAATTTCTTGATTTTGGAAATTCGGCTGTCGATAGTTTGCTCTATGGCGAAAGGCTATTTTATGAGGGGGTGAACTTTGGGCAAATGGGTGAATATGAGAAGGCGATAGAGAAGGGCAGTAAATCATGCGATGTTTTTAAGAACATTCTCGGGGAAGACCACCTCTATTATGTTCGATCGTTGGAAAACTTGGGCAACTATTATTTCCAAGCAAGAGATTTTGATATGGCTGTGAAAACGCAAACTAAAGTGGTGCGTATTGTTGAGCATACCGATAATCTGCAATATGCCACTTCGTTATATAACTTGGCTGTTTACTACCACGCCATGGGGGAGTACGGGAAAGCTATTGAAGCTGATACTAAAGTGCTAACTCTCATCACACCAGAGCAATCGCTTTATGTGTCAGTGCTGATTAATTTGGCGGCTTATTATTCCGATTTTGGAAATGTTGTAGAGGCTATGAAGATAGCAATGCAGGCACAGGATTTGTGTGAGCGTTTGGGTGATTGTGAAATATCGGTGTATGCCACAATTATAGCAAATTTGGCAGTGTATCACTTTCGCTTGAAAGACTATGATGCTGCCCTAAAACTTGGGCATCAAGCATTGGACATTCGGGAAAAAGGGCTTGGGAAAGATCATCCTGACTACGCTTCGTCGTTGGCAGATTTGTCGTTTTTTTATTCTGAGTTAGATTCGAAAAAAGCGATAGAACTTGCTAAACAGTCGGTAAGTGTGCTTGGCGAAGAACATTCCGACTACGTGAAGTCGTTGGGCATTTTAGCCCATAATTATTTCTCTGATGGCGATTTTCATAACGCTGTGAAATTGGCAAAAACAGTAAATGAAATTCGTAAACAAACTCTTTCCGAAGCCCACCCTGAGTATATTAAGTCGTTAAGCAGTTTGGCTGGTTACTATTTTTGTGACGACCAGGTGGATAGTGCGGCCGTACTGCTAAGAAAGTGCGTTTCGCTACAAAAGAAGCAAGTAACGTCGCTGTTTCAAACTTCAACAAATAGAGATCGACAAACCTATTGGAACGCGAGTAAACACAATATGGCTTTTTTCCCCTGCTATGGCATTGCGGCGCAAACAGATGCGTATAATGGGGAGATTTACGACAATTCTGCGCTCTTTGCCAAGGGGCTGCTGCTGAATGCCGAGACGAGTTTGAGTCAATTGATTTTGGAGAGTGGAAATGCTGCTGTGGTGAAACGCTACGATGAGTGGCAGAAGATACGCACAGTGCTGAACAGGCAGTATGAGAAGCCGATTGCCGAGCGAAAGTTGAACTGCGACTCGCTGGAGAACGTGGCTGAGCAGATGGAGCGTGAACTGTTGCAGTCGTCGAAGGCGTATGGCGATTTCACCCGCAACTTGACCGTGACTTGGCAAGATGTGCAAAAGGAATTGGGTGATGCTGATTTGGCTATTGAATTCCTGTTATTGCCAGAGTTGCTTACCGATACGCCGCTCTATGTTGCGCTTACGCTGAAGAAGGGTTATGACAAGCCCAAGATGATAACGCTTTTTGAGGAGAGCGAGTTGAATGCCATTCCCGAAAACCGGTGGTATGCCGACACGGCATTGTGCCACCTTGTGTGGGGGCAGCTGGACGATGAGTTGAGGGGCGTGAAGAATGTGTATTTCTCGCCCGACGGCGCACTCTACAACATTGGCATCGAGCATTTGCCATGCTCCGCCACGGAAAATATGGGTGAGCGCTACAACATGTTCCGCCTGTCGTCAACTCGGGAACTTGCCATCGGTCGCGAACAGCCGTCGGCGAAGTCGTCGGCCCTGTATGGCGGTCTGCAATACTATGTTCCTCCCACAGAACTGCTCGCCTACAACCAGAAAAAAGGCTACAGTTGGAGATCCGCCAGCCGCGACGTGTTTGAGCCCCTGCCCGAGACCAAGACCGAGGTGGATAACATCTCTGCCCTGCTGAAAGGGCATAACTATGACGCGCCAGCCATTTACGCTGGCGACGAGGGCACGGAGGAATCGTTCAAGGCGCTATCGGGCAAGCGCACCCGCATCATCCACCTTGCCACCCACGGTTGCTATATCACGCCCGACGAGGCAGACAGGCAGCGCAAGAGTGATATGCAGCAGCGATTGGCAATCTTCCGTGTGGGCAACGACAAAGGCTTGAGCACCGAGGAAGACGAGGCTCTCACTCGCTCGTACCTTGCGATGAGCGGCGGCAAAATGTGCTGGACCAGCGACACCATTCCCGAGGGCTTGGACGACGGCCTGCTCACTGCGCAGGAGATTTCTCGTCTCGACCTCCGCGGCTGCGACCTGGTGGTGCTTTCTGCTTGCGAGACCGGGCTTGGCGACATCACCAGCGAGGGCGTGATGGGACTTCAGCGCGGCTTCAAGAAGGCGGGCGTGCAGAGCATAGTGATGAGCCTGTGGAAAGTGGCTGACCGCCCCACGCAGGAGTTCATGACCGAATTCTACCGCCACCTCACCGCCGGCGAGGGCAAGCGCGCCAGTTTCCTTGCCGCCCAGCGCTTCCTCAAGGAAAAATACCCCACCAATCTCCCAAATGACGACGGTCGCCCTCCATACTGGGCATCCTTCATCATCCTCGACCCCGAAGTGCGATAGGCGAAAGTTGGTTTAGAGTCAACAAGTCAACGAGTCAACAAGTCAACAAGTCAACGGGTTTTGGGGTCGGACGGGTCGGACAGGTCTGACAAGTCGGACGGGGGTGGGGGCGATGGTGTGCCATCGTCTCAAGAGCCGATGGTATCGTCTTAACTTCTTAACTTCTTTAGGGAAATGGTTGCGTGGTGTTTTTTACATTCCTTCTTTTTTGATATCAGGATGTTGGCGGTGTGACATCGTTTGATGCTTCTTTTTAATCACATCGTAAGGGAGTGTTTTGAGGTTGATGCTTTTTCCCTTTTGCTCCAATTCTTGCCAAATCAGGAAAGAGAGTGAACCGTAGTGCTTTCCACCCTTGCTGCGATAATCCTTGTTGGTTTCGTAGTCTTTACAAGCGCCCAGAGCAATATAAGGCGAACTGCCAGCTTTGCTGACCATAGTGGTGAATTGTGGTAGTTTGGTTCCACCATCAAGCACATGTGTGGATCCGCGGGTGTTTCCCACGAAGTCGGGCTCATCCTTATCAGGTCCGGAATTGCCGCGTGTGGCATCACCACTATGGCAAGCGTCGAGAACCACCAAAAGCATTCCGTTTTTTTTCAGTTTTGTTCTCAGACGAGTGATGTATAGGTTGAGTTCCTTGTCGCGAAGGTGCTTTTGACCGTAGTTTGTTTTTGAATAGTAGAGCCCAGCATCGTATGGCACCATCGCCTCGTCGAGTTTGTCGGGCTCGTTCGACCGTGGGTTTTTCAGTTGTTGTCCGTGGCCCGAGAAATGCAGATACACCTGGTCGCCGGCTTTCACCTTCCTTATAAGCCTGTTGAGGGCAATTGTAATGCCTTCGTGTGTGGCTTGGCTATTGACAAGGGTTGTGACAACGAAGCCGGCTTTTTCAAGAGAGGGTTTAAGGAGTTTGACATCATTTATCGCACTGGTGGCGCTCCAGCCTGTGTTTGGGGCATACTTCCCGACGCCAATGATGAGTGCATACTTTGTGGCAAGCATATTGGTTGCCACCCACAGCATTGCAAATGCCAAAACAAGTCTTTTCATAAGCAATCGTTTCGTTTAGGGTTAATTATCTTTAAGAGTGTGATTTCGCTTTCAAGGTCAAAATCTCTCGACAAACCATTGTTGAGCCGTATTCCGATGATTTTCTCGGCGAGTTTTTGGGCTTTGCTGTATTTGCCTGTGGCAATATAGGCGTTGACCAGAAGTTTGCCATACTCGCATTTGCGAAGAATGTTGTCCGTCACGTCCAAACTGTCAGTGCTGAAGGAGTCGTATTTTTTCTTCAGCAGTTGAATGGCTTCTTCTTCTTGTGAAGCCTTTTTAATGTCTTTCGGCGTGGCATCGCCGGGCTCAAGGTTCATCAGTTCCTTAGCCTTGACCATAGTGGGGTCCTCTTCCGCATTGTAGTTGAGCAGGTCGTTGGCGTCGGTCTGTAAGGTGGGCGCGTCGCCTCTTGTTTGGGAGGTCGCTTGTATGGAGTCGCTCGCGGGCAAGAACTTTAGTCCAGCAGTGGTTACAACTCCCACAATGGCGGCAGCCACAAGCCATTTCGCCCAGTTTGATTTTGTGCTGGCCGGCTTTTCCGCGGCAGGAGGGAGAGAGACATGCTTTTTGCTGGCAATCTTTTTCATCTCGTCGGGCGAGATATTGCGCATGGCTTCTTCAAATTCTGCATCAGAAGCCGCCGCCGACCCCTGCAGGGCGGCGATAAGCATTTTGTGCTCTTGCAGCAAGGCTCGCAATTCGCTGTCGGTGGCGAGTTGGCTTTCGAATTCGGCTTTTTGCTCCGCGGTCATTTCGCCGTTGAGATAAGCGTCGAAAGTGTCGATATGGTCGATATAATTCATTGTTTTTTTGGGGTTACATTAATTGGCGCATTTTAAAAGCGAGTGCCACACGCTCTTTCAGCCTGTTCATACATTTATTTTTTCGCGCTTTCACCGAGTCGGTCGTTTTATAGCCTATCTCTTTGCGGATTTCTTCCATAGATAGTTGTCCGAAATAGAAATCCTTGAGAATGGTTTCGCACGGTTCGGGCAGATAGGTGATTTCGCGTTGCAGAATTGCCACTTTTTCGTTTTTCTCCTCCTCGTTGTCGCATTCGTTCACGATTGACGCGAGAGAGATGCCGATGGCGAATCGCTCTTGGCTGTCCATGTCGTCGTCGCTGTTTTTTTCTTCGGCATGTACATAGCGGCTATTGTCCTTCGCCTTATTCAACGACAAATTAAGTCCTATTTGGTAAATGTAGGCTTTCCACTTGGTGTCGGCAGCCACTCTGCCTTTGATAATGTTGTCGTGCACAGCGATAAAAGTGTCGGCATAGATGTCTTCAATTTCTTGCATACGGAAATTGGGAAATCGTTTGCTTATGAAGTTGATAAACCCACTTCTCAATTCAAGATACTTATCGTTGACTATTTGATTGAAATTTGTCATTCCTGATTTGGTGAAAATAAACGTCTTAATGCAAATTTACATTATATATTTTATTTTGCCAAATAGAGATTGCCACCATTTGAAAAAAGTGCACCGCTTAGAGCCATGGATGGGGATTTTGCGGTGCACCCAGTGTTTTTCAAGCAATAAATTTAACGCGCTTAATTAAGATTGAAGTGTTGATTACCAGTCATAACTAACTTAATAAATATTTCTTGTTTTGCCGTTAGGGGGGGGATGCCTGGTATTGGTTCCCCCCTTAAGTATCTCGCCCCACATCATTGCCTTTTTTTAGCAAAGGAGGGACTTTCGTGCACTATGTGCGTGTGCCCTTAATTGGTCAGAGCCCACGCGCAGTGGGTTGTGTAGTGGCTGTGCCGTAGTCGTTAGGCTTGCCGTTCGCCATATTCAAGGCCATGCTTCTGTTGGCCATGCATCTGTTGGCTCTTGGTCGCTTGCGCTGAGGCTTTGTTGTGAAGTCACAGGCCATGCATCTACAGGCCATGCATCTGCTGGTTCTTGGTCACTTGCGCTGAGGCTTTGTTGTGAAGCCACAGGCCATGCATCTGTTGGCCATGCATCTGCTGGCTCTTGGTCGCTTGCGCCGAGGCTTTGCTGTGAAGTCACAGGCCATGCATCTGTTGGCCATGCATCTGCTGGCTCCTGGTCACTTGCGCTGAGGCTTTGCTGTGAAGCCACAGGCCATGCATCTGTTGGCCATGCATCTGCTGGTTCTTGGTCACTTGCGCTGAGGCTTTGCTGTGAAGCCACAGGCCATGCATCTGCTGGCTCTTGGTCGCTTGCGTTGAGGCTTTGTTGAGCGTGTACGGGCCATGCGCTCACCATCAACATTGACCCTAATAACAAATAAAACTTTTTCATAATCATTTGTTTTTTGTTAATAAATAATTGAATAGAAAAAAGGTAATTCGGGAAATTGCAATTTTGTGCAAAAATCACCAGAATTGCCAATACTAAACCTTGTTGTTATCCTAAATAGCGTAATAAGGCAGAAAGTAATCTGTAAATTCCCCATCATTTTTTGGAAGGGAAAAAGAATTGTTTTTTTTGAGGTAAATAGTGTGGTTATGTCCATGATATTCATTACCTTTGTGCAAAACATCACCTCATTAACGGCAAAACACGATGAAAGCACAAATCCTCACATTACTTCTGCTACTGGTTTCCACATTTTCCGCAGCAGCCCAAATTACCGATCCCGAAAAGTCATCAGCAGATTTTGACTTCTATACTAATGTGTTGAAAGGTGCGGATGCCTATGATTCGGGACAATATGAACTTGCCATCAAGTACCTTGAGCCTTGTGCAGAAATCGCCTCACAAGGCACTACGAAAGAAGCCCAAGAAGGTGCAGCGAACTTGTTTTGCTTCATAGCCTATTCTTATTTTGAATTAGGGGAATATGCTAAGGCTATAGAAGTTGGCACGCAGTCGCTGAATATCAGCAAGCAAGTGCTTGGTGAAACCCATCCCGACTATGCTACCTCATTGAACGATCTTGCAGGTTATTACTCATATTTAGGCGACTATTCCAAAGCAGTTGAGCTTGGCGCTCAGGCGGTGAATGTCCGCAAGCAAGTGCTTGGAGAAACCCACCCCGACTATGCGACCTCATTAAGCAACCTTGCATGTTATTACTCATATTTAGGCGACTATTCCAAGGCTGTTGAACTTTGTACTCAGGCGTTGAATATCCGCAAGCAAGTGCTTGGTGAACTCCACCCTGACTATGCCACCTCATTGAGCGACCTTGCGAGTTATTACTCTGTTTTAGGCGACTATTCTAAAGCTGTTGAACTTGGTACACAGGCGTTGAATATTCGCAAGCAATTGCTTGGTGAACTCCACCCCGACTATGCCTCCTCATTGAGCAACCTTGCGTTAGATTACTCATATTTAGGCGACTATTCCAAAGCTGTTGAACTTGGCACTCAGGCGTTGAATATCCGTAAGCAAGTGCTTGGTGAATCTCACCCCGACTACGCCGCCTCGTTGAGCAACCTTGCGTTATATTACTCATATTTAGGGAACTATACCAAGGCTGTTGAACTTGGCACTCAGGCATTGAATATCCGCAAGCAAGTGCTTGGTGAACTCCACCCCGACTATGCCGCCTTGTTGAGTAATCTTGCAAGTTATTACTCATATTTAGGTGACTATTCCGAGGCTGTTGAACTTGACACTCGGGCGTTGAATGTGCGCAAGCAAGTGCTTGGAGAATCTCACCCCGACTATGCCGCCTCGTTGAGCAACCTTGCAGGTGATTACTCAGTTTTAGGCGACTATTCTAAGGCTGTTGAACTTGGCACTGGGGCGTTGAATATTCGCAAGCAAGTGCTTGGTGAAACCCATCCCGACTATGCCGCCTCATTAGCCAACCTTGCGTTATATTATAGTGATTTAGGCGATTACACCAAGGCAGTTGAGTTTGGCACGCAGGCGTTGAATATCCTCAAGCAAGTGCTTGGTGAACGCCACCCCGACTACGCCACCTCATTGAACAACCTTGCAGGTTTTTACACATATTTAGGCGATTATTCCAAAGCTGTTGAACTTGGCACTCAGGCATTGAATATCCGTAAGCAAGTGCTTGGTGAAACTCACCCCTGCTATGCCTCCTCATTGAGCGATCTTGCGTTAGAATACTCATATTTAGGGAACTATTCCAAAGCTGTTGAACTTGGCACTCAGGCGTTGAATATCTTCAAGCAAGTGCTTGGTGAAACCCATCCCGACTATGCCACCTCGTTGAGTAATCTTGCAAGTTATTACTCATATTTAGGGGACTATACCAAGGCTGTTGAACTTGGCACTCGGGCGTTGAATGTGCGCAAGCAAGTGCTTGGTGAGTATCACCCCGACTACGCCACCTCATTGAACGATCTGGCTGGTTATTACTCCAATTTAGGCGACTATTCCAAAACCGTTGAACTTGGCACTCAGGCGTTGAATATCCGCAAGCATGTACTTGGTGAAACCCACCCCGATTACACCAATTCATTACAAAATTTGGCTCGTTGTAGCTATTTGGCGGGGAATTATGGAGAAGCCTATAAATTGCTAAATAGTAGCAGTCAGCACAGAAAAGAAATAATGTTGAACCAGTTTAAAGGGGCAACAAGCAGGGAAAGGTTGAACTTGTGGAAGAAATATGGGGAAGAGTTTGCTTATTTGCCCATGTTTTGCCTAAAGGCTCGTGCCTATGAGAGCGTTGGGGAGGTGTATGACAATTCTGCGCTCTTTGCCAAGGGGTTGCTGCTGAATGCGGAGACGAGTTTGAGGGACTTGATTCTTGAGAGTGGCGACACTGCTGCAGTGAAGCAGTTTGAATCCATGCAGATGACTCGAATGACGCTGAACAGGCAGTACGAGAAGCCGATTGCCGAGCGAAAGCTGAACTGCGACTCGCTGGAGAAAGTGGTGGAGCAGATGGAGCGTGAATTGGTGCAATCTTCGATATCGTATGGCGATTTCACCCGCAACTTGACCGTGACTTGGCAAGATGTGCAAAAGGGCTTGAGCGATGGCGATATGGCAGTGGAGTTTATTTCAGTTCCTAAATTTGGAGTTGGTGCTATCCTAAAAAAAATTGGCGTTCAGTATGTTGCGCTTACGCTGAAGAAGGGTTATGACAAGCCCAAGATGATAACGCTTTTTGAGGAGAGCGAGTTGAATGCCATTCCCGAAAACCGGTGGTATGCCGACACGGCATTGTGCCACCTTGTGTGGGGGCAGCTGGACGATGAGTTGAGGGGCGTGAAGAATGTGTATTTCTCGCCCGACGGCGCACTCTACAACATTGGCATCGAGCATTTGCCATGCTCCGCCACGGAAAATATGGGTGAGCGCTACAACATGTTCCGCCTGTCGTCAACTCGGGAACTTGCCATCGGTCGCGAACAGCCGTCGGCGAAGTCGTCGGCCCTGTATGGCGGTCTGCAATACTATGTTCCTCCCACAGAACTGCTCGCCTACAACCAGAAAAAAGGCTACAGTTGGAGATCCGCCAGCCGCGACGTGTTTGAGCCCCTGCCCGAGACCAAGACCGAGGTGGATAACATCTCTGCCCTGCTGAAAGGGCATAACTATGACGCGCCAGCCATTTACGCTGGCGACGAGGGCACGGAGGAATCGTTCAAGGCGCTATCGGGCAAGCGCACCCGCATCATCCACCTTGCCACCCACGGTTGCTATATCACGCCCGACGAGGCAGACAGGCAGCGCAAGAGTGATATGCAGCAGCGATTGGCAATCTTCCGTGTGGGCAACGACAAAGGCTTGAGCACCGAGGAAGACGAGGCTCTCACTCGCTCGTACCTTGCGATGAGCGGCGGCAAAATGTGCTGGACCAGCGACACCATTCCCGAGGGCTTGGACGACGGCCTGCTCACTGCGCAGGAGATTTCTCGTCTCGACCTCCGCGGCTGCGACCTGGTGGTGCTTTCTGCTTGCGAGACCGGGCTTGGCGACATCACCAGCGAGGGCGTGATGGGACTTCAGCGCGGCTTCAAGAAGGCGGGCGTGCAGAGCATAGTGATGAGCCTGTGGAAAGTGGCTGACCGCCCCACGCAGGAGTTCATGACCGAATTCTACCGCCACCTCACCGCCGGCGAGGGCAAGCGCGCCAGTTTCCTTGCCGCCCAGCGCTTCCTCAAGGAAAAATACCCCACCAATCTCCCAAATGACGACGGTCGCCCTCCATACTGGGCATCCTTCATCATCCTCGACCCCGAAGTGCGATAGGCGAAAGTTGGTTTAGAGTCAACAAGTCAACAAGTCAACAAGTCAACAAGTCAACGGGTCAACAAGTCAACGGGTTTTGGGGTCGGACAAGTCGGACAGGGGTGGGGGCGATGGTCACCATCGTCTCAAGAGCCGATGGTATCGTCTTAACTTCTTTAACTTCTTTAACTTCTTTAACTTCTTAACTCCTTAACTCCTTAACTCCTTCTTTAACTTCTTAACTTCTTCTTTAACTTCTTAACTTCTTCTATGAATGACAAGGTGGGGATTTTTGGGGAAATGGGTGGAGGAAAGTGCAGATTTTTGGCGAAAAGTATTGACAAGGGGTTGCAGATGTTGTAATTTTGTAGAATATTTAGTTTTATTGCCGTGTTATGCGCTTTCGCTCACGGCTTTCGGACTATGATTTGAAATTATTACAATAAACTATAAATATAAGAAATGGCTAAAGAAATCAAAAAGCAAGCTGAAGAGGCTACTAAGGTTATCGACATGCAGGCTAAAAAGGAAGTGTTGCCTTTGGGCAAAATCAACTTCATCATGATTGCTGTGTGCGTGCTGCTCATTATGCTGGGATTCTTTCTGATGACCGGCAGTGCCAACACTGGCGCCACATGGAATGAAGATGTGTTCAACACCACTCGCACCGTAGTGGGTCCGATGGTGGCTCTCGCAGGCTTCACATTACTGATTTTCGCAATCATCTTTAAAAAGAAAGACTAAACATGGACTGGTTACAAGCGCTTATTTTAGGTCTTATTCAAGGCCTCACCGAGTATCTGCCAGTGAGCAGTAGCGGTCACCTTGCTATCGGTTCGTATCTTTTCGGCATCAATGGCGAAGACAATCTCGCTTTCACCATCGTGGTGCATGTGGCAACAGTGCTCAGCACTTTCGTGATTCTGTGGAGCGAAATCGACTGGATTTTCCGTGGCTTGTTTAAATTCAAGATGAACGACGAAACGAAGTATTTCCTCAACATCGTGGTGTCGATGATTCCTATCGGCATCGTGGGCGTATTCTTTAAAGACACTGTGGAGGATATTTTCGGTTCCGGGCTGCTGATTGTGGGCTGTATGCTCCTGCTCACCGCCTTGTTGCTCACTTTCTCTTATTTCGCAAAGCCCCGCGTGAAAGAAAACATCTCTTGGAAAGACGCACTCATCATCGGTTTGGCGCAAGCTTGCGCTGTGATGCCAGGTCTGTCGCGTTCGGGCTCTACCATCGCCACTGGTTTGATGCTGGGCAACAAGAAGGAAAAGATGGCTCAGTTCTCGTTCCTGATGGTGATTCCACCTATTTTGGGCGAAGCGCTGCTTGATGTGATTAAGATGGCGAAGGGCCACAACCCATTCGGCGAAGTGAGCACCATTGCCCTTGTGGTGGGCTTCGTGGCTGCGTTTGTGTCGGGCTGCATGGCTTGCAAGTGGATGATCAACATCGTGAAAAAAGGCAAACTCATCTATTTTGGCATCTATTGCGCGATAGCCGGTGCCGTAACCATCATTTGCTCACTACTCTAAACATCAGATATGCTCAACCCTATTGAAGGCGAAATGTTCTGCGTGGACAAGCCACTGGGCTGGACTTCGTTTGCCGTAGTGAAAAAGGTGCGTGGCACTTTGCGTAAGATGCTCGGATCGGGCAACGTGAAGGTGGGCCACGCTGGCACTCTCGACCCCCTTGCCACTGGCGTGCTCATTGTGTGCACCGGTAGAATGACCAAGCAAATCGAGCAGCTACAAGCCGGTGTGAAGGAATACATTGCCGACATTCGACTGGGAGCCACCACCCCATCGTTCGACCTCGAAACCGAGATTGATGCCCAATATCCTTGGGAGCACATCACGCGCGAGCAAATCGACGAGGTGCTGCAAAGCAAGTTTGTGGGCACCATTGAGCAAGTGCCACCCAAGTTCAGCGCTTGCAAAGTTGATGGCAAACCTGCCTACAAGTTGGCACGCAAAGGTAAAGACGTGGAAATCCGTCCGAAGACGCTCGTCATCGACGAAATTGAGGTACTGGCGTGCGGACTTCCAGCCGAGCCCACCCTGCAAGTGCGTGTGGTGTGCAGCAAAGGCTCCTACATTCGCGCCTTGGCACGCGACATCGGCGAGGCTCTCGGCAGTGGCGGACACCTCACAGCGCTGCGCCGCACCCGTGTGGGCGACACCTTGGTGACCGACTGCCACTCGGTGGACTCGCTGCTCGAATACCTCGAAGGCGAAACCTACGTCACACCAGAGGAAGCCGAAGCACGCCGACTGGAACAGGAACGCGCCGACAACAAACTGCGTGCCGCCGCCCTGAAAGCGAAGCGTGCAAAGAAGCGACACGCTACACAAACTAACAATTAAGAAAAAAAACAAACATCACAATAAAACGACTCTTTTATGAAATTATCAGAATTTGATACCCAAATGCCTAAAGAGCTCATCGCTACAGAGCCATCGTTTCACCGCGACGAAGCACGCCTGATGGTGCTGCACCGCAAAACTGGTGAAATTGAGCATAAGGTGTTCAAAGAAGTACTTGACTACTTCAACGAAGACGACCTTTTTGTGTTTAACAACACCCGTGTTTTCCCTGCCAAACTCGAAGGCAACAAGGAAAAGACAGGCGCAAAAATCGAAGTGTTCCTGCTTCGTGAGTTGAACGAGGAAAACAAACTGTGGGACGTGCTTGTGGAACCTGCACGCAAAATCCGTATCGGCAACAAACTCTATTTCGGACTCGACGACTCGATGGTGGCAGAAGTAATCGACAACACCACCTCTCGCGGACGCACACTCCGCTTCCTCTACGACGGCCCACACGACGAATTTAAAGCAAATCTTTTCGCCCTTGGCAACACTCCACTCCCTTACTACATTGAGCGTGAAGCCAGACCAGAAGACGCCGAACGCTATCAAACCATCTTCGCCGAAAAGGAAGGCGCTGTGGTGGCTCCATCGGCAGGCTTGCACTTTAGCCGTGAATTGATGACGCGTATGCAAATCAAGGGCGTGGAAGCCGACTACCTCACCATGCACGTGGGTCTGGGCAGCTACCGCGAAATCGACGTGGAAGACCTGACCAAGCACCGCATGGACAGCGAGCAGATGGAGGTGACTCCTGAGCTCTCACAAAAGGTGAACGCTAAGCGCGACGGTGGACACAAGATTTGCGCCGTTGGCACATCGGTGCTCCGCGCTATGGAAACCTGCGTGTGCATGGGTGGCCATATCAAGGCATACGACGGTTGGACCAACAAATTCATTTTCCCTCCTTACGACTTCACCACTTGCGACGCTCTGATCAGCAATTTCCACATGCCATTCTCTGTGATGCTGATGATCACTTGCGCTTTCGGTGGCTATGAGCATGTGATGAACGCCTACAAGGTGGCTATCGAAGAAAAATACCAATTCGGTGCCTACGGCGACGCTATGCTCATCGTAGATTAATAAGTTTATCAACCCTCTCAACCATAAATGGGCGCTTCCTCAAAAGAGCGCCTATTTTTCATAAACAGACAAAACATTTTTACAGTAAACAAAAATGAAAAAAATCATCACCTTACTGTTTGCCACACTCTTTGCCACAGCCATATATGCTGCCGAAATCACCTATCGTGTGGCTTCTTACAATTCGGATACCGACGATTTCGTGCTGGAGGCTTGGGGCGAAAAGCCCGAAGGCGCTTCGGCATATTTCTTCAACGACTACGGTGCCACAACAGGCAATCGCTACAACCAAATTCCACGCAACCGACAAGCCTCGTTTGAGCTCTACGGCTGGCAAGGCTGCACCATCAAGAGCATCACTTTCTCAATGTGCTCTAACAATAAGGCCGGCACTATCGGCTACACGATTGTGGATGGCGAAACCGAAATCAGCAAAATGGCTCCGGTGGATTTTGCGAGCGAACAGTGGTTTGGCGAATGGCTGTCGAAAGACCAGAATGTGTATGGCGACGTGACCAAATCGCTCAACCTCAACCCTCTCACCACCGACACGTTGGCAATCAATCTGATGGGTGGCACGAGCGAAGGCTCGGTGTATATCAATTCCGTCACCATCTGTTACGATGCCCCCGAAGGCGTGACTTTGGAAAGTCCGCAGGGTTGGGTGTTTGAAAAATTGGTGAAGAAAAGCACCATTGCCGAAGGCGACGTGATTATGCTCTATCGCTCCGGCGTGGCTGCTTGCGACCTCGGTGGCATGACGACATCGAAATACCTTGATGCGAAGGGCGTCAACAACACCAGCGCCGTGAATGAACCCGATGTGCTGCTGTTCCGACTTGCCAAAGAAGGCACGGCATGGACACTCACCGACCAGTTTGGCCGCAAACTCGGAGCGAAGGGCGAGCGAAACCTCGCATGGAACGAAGGTGTGACCACATGGAACATCACCCTCGGCTACGACGGTGCCACCATCGCCAGCACCAACGCCAAATACGGCACACTGCGCTTCAATGCGCCAGCCGAAAGTTACGCCCGCTTCTGGAACTACACCAGCAAATCGCTCCCATTGCCATACGCCTATCGCCGTGTGCGTCAAAGTCAACCTACCACACCCATTGGCATCACGCTCAACTACACGGAGCGCACCATCAAACTTGGCGAGCAAGACACCATCATGGTAAAACCCACAATCACGCCCGCAAAAGCCCTTGACAAGCGAGTGGCATGGGGAAGCACTAACCCCAACGTGGCAACGGTGAAAAACGGCATCGTTCACCCCATCGGCGTAGGCACCACCATCATCAAAGCTACCACCGTGAGCGGCGGCGTTCAGGCTGAAATGCACCTCACCGTCACCAGCAGCACCCCAATGGGCGACATCAACGGCGACGGCATAGTTGATGTGTCTGATGCGACAGCCCTCGTCGGCCACATCATCGGCACCGCCACCTATCCCATAGAATTGTGCGACCTCAACGCCGATGGTGTCGTTGACGTGACCGACGTCACCACCCTCATCACCACCATCCTCAAATAATCCTCCCACCACCAGCAGCTGCCCTATTTCTGCTGTGTGATAGATTTTTCAGCATTTTTTGGATAAAACGCAAAATAATTAGTAAATTTGGGGAAATTAATAATGGCAATATGGACACTCAAAGGTTACTAAAATACACTGCTGCAGTGATATCGGAATTCAGTCTTGCCCATAACTTAACTTTGGCACAAGCGTTCAGATACCTCAAACGCTATAAGGGGATTGAATTTGTGAAACGCCACTACGAGGTTGAACACACTTTGTCGTTCGACGATGTGGTTGACGACCTCACCACTTATTGCAAGCGAATGGGAGGCAGATTGGTATGAAGCTATATCACGGCACAAATACAGATATTGAACACATCGACTTTACCATTTCAAAAGTCGGTAAAGATTTTGGTGTGGGATTTTATCTGACACCAGACCTTGAATCTGCAAAGCGTCAAGCCAAACGCCGTGCCGACATTGAAGGTGGAACTCCGATAGTCCTTACCTATGAATTCAACGATAGTGTTCTAAACGGCGAAGAACTGAAAACCATTTCATTTGAGCACTATACTATAGAATGGGCAATGTTTGTGAAAAAGAACAGAGCAAACAAAACTCGCAACCAAGCCCATGATTATGATATAGTGGTTGGTCCCATCGCTGATGATGACATAGGTATGCAAATGCGTAGATTCAACGCTGGAAGAATCACCATCGACGAATTTCTCGAAAACTTAAAGTACAAACATATTGTGCTTCAATACTTTTTTGGAACACAAAATGCCATAAAACATTTACGGAAATTATGAACGACGAATTGTTTGCTATTGAGGATATAACAGTGGCTTTAGCCACGCGACTGATGGAAGAAAAGGGCATGGATATGATTGATGCGCTCGATGCCATCTACAATTCCGACACATTTGCAAAAGTGGTTGATAAATCCACTGGACTGATGTGCCAAAGCGATGCCTATATCTACGACTACCTTAACCACGAAATCGAAACAGGAAAAATGGGATAGTGCACGCATTTAACCCACATCGGTCATTAGGGCTTGTGGTATTTCGGAGTTTTAGAAGAATGAATTTTGTTTGTCTTTTAATGAGTGATAGCGAGCTATTACGAATTAAAAACAAGCAAAAGGCATCTTATAAAAGCCGTAAGACCGCAAGAAGTAATCTAAAAAATCCTTTTACGTCCTAATGACCGATTTGGGTTTAATCGGCAGAAAGAAATAACCGAGGCTGTGTAGCGCTACACAGCCTCGATTTATTTTGCTTTGGGAAAGTGAATCTTTTACATGAAGGCTGCCATTGAGCCTGCAAACAGGATTATACACAAGATGTAGAGCACTGCACAAATCACAGAGGAAAGTGCTCCCCACATTGCCCACTTGCCTGCGCTATTGCTCGCTTGTTCAGCTTCAAGGTATTTGCCTTGGTTGTAGAGCGAGCTCACTTGCGACGCTTTCACGATGCTGACGATGCCGAATGGCAAACAGCAGAAGATGGTGACCAAAATGCCCCACACCAGATTTGTGGGTGGCATTGGACGATTGCTCTGTGGTTGAGCGTACTGTGGTGCACCATACTGTGGTGCGCCATAGCTTGGAGGCACTTGACCTACAAACAGATACGACAAAGCCGCCACTTGGCTGGCTGGCATCCAACCCGTCATTCCATCCGCCCAAACTGGAGTGGTGGGCGTGAGTCCATTGAGCATCAGCAGACTTTCGTCAAATGGGCCAACTTGCTGGCCATTGATATGCATATAGTATTGCATAGGGATATAGTTTTAAGGGTTAATTAATATTCTGTTGGGTGATATTTCTTCAGAAGTTCAACGATTGGTGCGGCCTTGGCTGCTTCGCCATTGTCGGTGTAGTGTTGGCAAAGGAGTTTGGCTGGTTCAAGGCAGTTGGTGGCGAAGAAGCGGCGACTTGCCTTGTCGGCAGCCTCAAGCATCTGAACGCCCTTTTCCTCGTCTTTCTCAAAGCCCTTCACGCCCTTGTAGGTCCACATACCCACATACGCCATACATTCGGGATTGTTTTGCTCGGCACCCTTCTTGGCATATTCCACAGCCTTTTCCTCGTTTGCCTCCACAATCACTTCCTGGTCGGCAAAGGTTCTGAAGCCATTCAAATACACCTCAAACAGTTCGGCAGTGGCATCGCCATAGCCCATATCGCTCGCCTTTTGAATCAGTTCAAGACTCTTAAGCTTATCTTCCTTAGTGTCCCAAGCCGATTGCAGGGTGCAGAAACCCTTGCGTTCGAGAGCGAAAGCCGAACCTGCGGCAATACATTCGTCGAACATCGCATTGGCGGTTTCGGGGTCCATATCTTGGTTATAGATAATGGCGGCAAGGCGCACTTTGCTATCCATATCACCCTCTGCCACAGCCTTTTTCAGATACTTGCGAGCTTGATCGTAACGCTCTGCATCGTACCACTTCTTGCCCTCTTCGGCATTGTTCACGGCCTTAGGTGGAGCTGTTGCGGTGGTAGTGGCTTTAGTTCTCTTTGCTACTCTCTTCTTTTGGGCTGATACGGCACCGCAAGCAAGCAGCGCTGCACACAAAACCAAAACTATTCTTTTCATAAACATTATGATTTAAATTATTACTATTTTTTTGTGAAATTTTGAATATAATATGCAAATATGCAACTTTTTAAGTGAATTTACAACATTTGGTACTCAAAAAATAATCAGAAAGAAAAAAAAGGAGCCGTTTTTTTGGGGGGCACATATTTTTTTAAACTCTGTTTACGACAGAGGCATTGAAAAAAGTGCATAAAAACAACTGATAATGAAATTACCTTTTTAGTGGTTTGTTATTTATAACCAAACGGCACTGTTAACCAGAGCCAATCTAACAAGAATATTAACAACTTAAAACTACACTGTTATGAGAAGGTTCGTAATTATACTATTAGTGACATTTTTAGCGGCAGGTTCGATGGCGGCCGAAAGTTGTAGTGGCAATGATTTGAGTTACGATGATTTGTTCGGTTTCTATATTTCTCCTACTGAATCAATTGAGGAAGACAGTGCCGAAAGTTATGACGACCTCGTATCATATATTAACCTCCAAATCTTGATGAACATCGACCCGCAGGTGTCGTATTCAGCCGTGGAAAATGGAAGTGTTGACATCAATGTGATTTGCACCAAAGAAGATGTGCAAGAGTTTAATTATTACACAGAAAGAGAAGATAAGGATTTGCTGCTTCTCCATTACATTCACATTTGGTCGAATTACATCAGTTATCTTGATGCTATTGAGCAATACAATTTCCACTTCAATTTCAATTATTATGACGACTGTGGGAAAAAACTCTTGAAAACCTACTCTGTGTCAGGTGATAAAATGGAACAAAAACTGGAGGAGGCGTTACAACTTCTGGAAGACATTGAAAACGGAAATAGGGAACAAACTATTCGCTGCTGATAGTCGGAAAGTTATTCGACGCAATTGGGCTCAACGCTTTTACGAATTTTACGGCTCTCGCAAACAAACGGAAAATTAAATAATCCCAAAAATTGGAGTTTTTCTCCAAAGATTGTGAGAATATCGGGGATTTTGCTGAAAAAGATTGTGAGGAAATGAAAAAACGGCGCAAAGCGTCGTTTTTTTTAGATATTTGATGCCCTCCCTTTTGGACTTGGAATGATGGCGGTTAGGTGGTGAGGGTGGGGTAGGTTTTGTGGCCGTGGAGGTAGTATTCGAGGATGATGTTGCGGCGACCTTGGGGGTAGGCCTTCAGCAGATTGCGGGTGGCAGGCTGGGCGTACTGCTTGCGCATGGTGCGGAAGTGGTTGTGCGCGCGAATAATCGCCTTGGCATCGCCGAAGTGGAGGCTGGCAAGGCTTTGGAAGAATGCGAGCGTGTCGTAGAGGCGGCGAATGAACAGCGTGCGGCGAGCGTCATTTGCTGGCAAATTCTTGTGCAGAAGGAGCAGATTGTTGCGGAAATTGAGATAGGTTTTGCGTGGGTTGCCTTGTGGAAGGCTGCCGCCACCGAGGTGATACACACGGCTTTGGGGAATGTAGCAGTTGCGGTAGCCAGCGTTGAGCAGTCGCCAGCAGAGGTCAATTTCCTCCATGTGGGCAAAGAAGTCCTTGTCGAGTCCACCCACTTTCAAATACACCTCGCTGCGCACCATGAAGCATGCGCCGGTAGCCCAAAAGATGTCGGTCACCTCGCCGTCGTATTGTCCGTGGTCTTCCTCCACCGTGCCGAAAATGCGTCCACGGCAGTAGGGATAACCATGCTTGTCGATGTAGCCACCAGCCGCACCGGCATATTCAAACACCTGTCGAGGGTCGTCGGGGCCAAAGTCTTTCAGCAGTTTGGGCTGCACTGCACCCACATCGCTGTGCGCTTCCATATATTCGTAAAGCGGCTCCAGCCAGCCTTCGGGCGTGCGCACATCGCTATTGAGCAGCACCGTGTATTTGTAGGCGGTTTGTGCTACACATTTGTTGTAGCCCTCGGCAAAACCCCAGTTTTCGCTGAAAAGCAGTGTTTTCACTTCGGGAAATTCCTCTTTCAGCACCTTCACGCTCTCGTCGGTGCTGCCGTTGTCGGCAACGATTACGTCGGCTATGGTGCTGTTGGTGTTAGCGATTACGCTTGGCAAATAGCGGCGCAGCAGTGCTGCTCCATTCCAGTTGAGGATAATGACGGCTACAGGTTTCATGCTCTCTCTTGCTGATTGTTATTGTTGTTGGGGATTGTGATTTTCGGGATATTCCACCGGTCGCTTCCATCGGTTGTGCGACCACATCCACAGCGATGGGTCTTCGAGAATGTGCTGTTCGAGAATGTGGGCGTAGCGCAGCGTGATGGAGTCCTTCGGCTGCTCTTTCGCGTGGTCGTACATCAAGTCGAGCGTACACTCGTAATATCCGCGGCGAATTTTATGAATGTGGAAATACAGCACCTGCATGTCGAATTTTCGGGCAATGGCCTCGGTGCCGTTGATAAAGTCGGAGGGGTGGTTGAGGAATTTGGTGATCACGCCACGGTGTCCCGGCAGCGGGTGTTGGTCGCTGAGGAAACCGAGTGTCATCTGCTTGCCTTCACGCTTGGTCTCAATCATGGTGCGAAGCACCTCGTTGCTTGGCACACAGGTGGAGTAGCGGCTGCGCAGATGCAGGAAGAAGCGGTCGAACCACTGGTTTTCGAGTGGATGGTAAGCCTGCCCAATCAAATGTCGGTCAGTCTTCATTTCTTCGGGGAGCCACAGCGAAATGCTGGTGAGCCACTCCCAGTTGAAGTAGTGGGCGGCGTAAATCATATTGTTGCGTCCCTCTTTGTAGGCGTTGATCACCAGTTCGGGATTGCGAAACACCATACGCTTTTTCATATCGGCATCGCTCATGTGGAGCATCTTCACCGTCTCGAAGAAATAATCGGTGAAGTGGCGATAGAATCGCTTCTCAATCTGCTTGATTTCTGCCTCGCTCTTTTCGGGGAAACTCTCCACAAGGTTTTTGCGCACCACTTTGCGGCGGTAGCCAAACACATGGTAGGCGATGAAATAGAACACGTCGGCATTCAGCCAAATCCACCACCAAGGCATGAATGCCAAAAGGTGGAACAGCCATCCGAGTGGAGCCAAAAGTATGTTTTGCAATTTTGCTTTCATTATGATTCGGGAGTGCTTTGAGTGTGGAAGTCGGTGATTACCTCGGCATCTACGGAGAGGTCGTCGCAAATGCGGAGCAGGCGCACATCAGCCACACGGTTGACGAGTGCCTCGCATGGAGGAATGTTGACGCGGATATAGTTGTCGGTGAAGCCGTGCATAGGCGCATCGCCGTGAGGCTGCTCAAACAGCACAGGGCGCACGGTGCCGATGTAGCGCTCAATGTAGCGGCGCTCTTGGGTGTCGCTCAGTTGCATCATGCGCGCCACACGCTCTTTTTTCTCTTTATCGGGCACAATGTAGGGAATGCGCAGCGCCATAGTGCCGGGGCGCTCGCTGTAGGGGAATACATGCAGGTGCTGCATGTCAAGGCTTTCGATAAACCGATACGATTCCTCGAAGTATTCGGGTGTTTCGCCACGGCTGCCCACCATCACGTCCACGCCCACGTAGCAGTCGGGGATAAGTGTGCGAATGCGCTCAATCTTGTGGGCAAAGAGGGCTGTGTCGTAGTGGCGGTGCATCAGTTCGAGCACGGCATCGCTGCCACATTGCAGTGGAATGTGGAAGTGAGGCATAAAAGCGCGTGATTGGGCGCAAAACTCAATGATTTCATCGGTGAGCAAGTCGGGCTCGATGCTCGAAATGCGGTAACGCTCAATCTCCTTGATTTCGTCGAAGGCACGGAGCAGGTCGATGAAGCGCTCGCCGGTGTTCTTGCCGAAGTCGCCAATGTTCACGCCTGTAATCACGATTTCCTTGCCACCCTCGGCTGCCACCTCACGGGCTTGTGCCACAAGGCTTTCAATGGTACCGCTACGGCTTCTGCCACGCGCCATGGGAATGGTGCAGTAGGTGCAGAAGTAGTCGCAACCGTCTTGCACCTTCAGCCAGTAGCGGGTGCGGTCGCCACGCTCGCACGAAGGGCTGAACTGGCGAATGTCCTTATGTGGCGTAACAGCCACCTCCTTCTGGTGGTGCTCCAACCAGCGGTCCACATAGTCGGCGATGTTGAGTTTCTGTTCGCTGCCGAGCACGATGTCCACACCGTCGATGGCGGCGATTTCCTGACTTTTCAACTGTGCGTAGCACCCGGTCACCACCATCAGTGCATCGGGGTAGCGCTTGATAAGTCCACGAATGTGCTGACGGCATTTTTTGTCGGCAAGTTCAGTCACACTGCAAGTGTTCACCACGCACACCGAAGGCACGTCGCCATCTTGCGCAGGGGTGATGCCCCGCTTGGCAAGCAAGGCACTGATTGTAGCCGTTTCCGAGAAGTTGAGTTTGCAACCCAGAGTTTCAATTTTCACCGTCTTTTTCTGTTCTTCCGCCATTAATCGTAGTCGTTTATAGGAATAATGGTGCAAAGTTACAGATTTTCCACCAATCCACGAAATAGCACCCAAATTTAACCCCTATCTCTCTTTTGTTAGTTGGATGCATAAACGCCCAGTAAAGCAGCTTTTTCCACCGCTTCGAACAATCCTAACTCATACGATGAAGAAAAATGATGTAAGATGTTTGTTTTTGTCGCATTATTGGTGTAAATTTGCGACAGAAATATTTGAAATATTAGATGCAAAGCACAGAAGATAAAATATTTACGCATATTAAAAAATGCGGTAGGGGTAAGTTTTATTTCACAGCGGATTTCGTTCGATATGCCGAGCAGAAAACAATAGGAAAAGCCCTTGAACGTATGACACAAAACGGTAAACTGTTGAGGGTTTGCCGAGGAATGTATTACTATCCCAAAATCGACAAAGTGCTTGGACTTGGTGTGCTATACCCCACGTTGGAGGAAATATCACAAAGCCTGGCAAAAAGGGATAAAGTGCGTATAGTTCCAACAGGCATCTACGCATTGAATAGACTTGGGTTCTCCACGCAAATTCCCATGAATATAGTGTTTCTGACGGATGGCTATAACCGTAAAGTGACATTGTATAATGGCGGCACGATACAATTCCGCCATACAGCCCCCAAAAACCTTGCTTTCAATTCTCGGCTTGCAATGTTGCTCACATTCGCTTATAAGGAATTGGGAAAGGAGAATATCACAGAGGAAATTAAAAACAAAACGCGGCAACTGCTGAAGCAAGATGTGCATCAGTCAGTGAAACAAGATTACAAACTGATGCCGTCTTGGGTGTCGTCAATTATCAAAACGCTATATGCAGAATAATTATTTTTCACTAAATGCAGCCCAGCAGCGACAGGTGATAGAGCAAACGGCAGCAAAACTAAATCTGCCTGTTCAGGCAATTGAGAAAGACTTGTGGGTGACAGCGATACTGCAAGTGTTGTTTACGCTGCCATGTGCTCATGGTTTGGTGTTTAAAGGTGGTACTTCAATCAGCAAAGTGTGGAATGCGATAAACAGGTTTTCGGAAGACATCGACCTTGCCATTGATCGCTCCTTATTTGACTTAGATGGTGAACTTACCAAAAAGCAGGTGAAGAAATTGAGGAAAGTGTCGTCAATGTTTGTGCGAGAGGAATTGTGTGGGCTGTTATGCGAGGCAATAGCATCAACGCCTCTTTATGGCTTGTGCGAAATAGAGGCGCAGCCCGATGGCGTGGGCGACTCCACTTATCCCGAACCACGAATTATATACGTGAAATACGCCTCACAGTTTTCCGATAAAATAGACTATATTTTGCCTGTGGTGAAAATAGAGGCTGGTGCTCGTTCGTTACTTGAACCTACACAGAATGTGGCGATTAAAAGTTTGGTTGACGTGGCGTTGCCTTCTATTACCACTTCGCTGGTTGATGTTGAGGTTAGAACTGCTGTTGCCGAAAAAAACATTTCTTGAGAAGTGTTTTCTCCTTCACGAATTGTTTTCCAGAGGAGTCGCAGTGTCTGCAAATAGGCGTTCACGGCACCTTTACGACCTTCACATGATGATGCGTAAAGGCATCGATAAACGAGCCGTTTCCGATGATGAACTGTGGAACACGATTCATCATCACCGCTCCACTCTCACAAGCATCAGTGGAGTGGATTACACCCCCGATATACGAAGCAGGATAGTATTAACGCCGCCAGCAGAATGTGTGGAGGATTGGAAGAGCGACTATCAAGCGATGCAAAGCTCGATGATTTACAATAATCCTCCCTCTTTCGAGGAATTATTGCAGAGCATGGCAGAATTGGAAATGGCGTTTAAGAAGCAGTTTTGATTTCTTTGTTTTTTTGTTAAAAACGTATAAGGTGGTGGGAAATTCGTTACTTTTTTCTATTTTTGTGGTCAAAATACGAAATGATGATTGATTTAAAACAGATTTTGCAATCCAACGGATATGCGATTTTCCATATCGATTCGTCGGTTCAGAATAAAAATTTGCCTGATGAGTCGCGTCTGAGCATGATGGTGCTGTGCGAAGATGGTAGTGCGGTGCTTGAGGGCAATATGCAGCGAGTGACGCTCACTAAGGGCTCGCGACTGCTTGGCGCGAAGGTGTTTCAGACGAAGATTCTGGAGGTGTCGCCCGATTTTCAGGCGTGGGTGCTGCTGGTGGCCGACTCGTTTTCGCGCGACATCACCGTGGGTATGCCTTTCGAGAAACTGGGCAACTTGGTGGCACGCCCAGTGAAGCAGGTGACCGATGATCAGGAATGGGAATTGCTCATTCACCTGATGAAATGCCTCTACATGTACGACACCATGCGTGGTGGCAAGCACACCTTTGAGGTGACCGGCTGCATTTTCCGCAGCATGCTTCTGGTGATGGTGGAGAGCGAGACGGAAGAGAACGGCGACACAAAGGTGAAAATGTACACCATGGCAGATACCTACTTCCGTGATTTCGTGCATCTGGTGTCGGAACACAGCGACAAGGAGCATGAAGTGGCGTTTTATGCCAACCGATTGAATATCACCACTAAATATCTGAGCGACATCTGTAAGCAGAAAACCGAAAAGGGCGCAAAAGAATTGATTTCTGAAATATTGATTTCAAAGTTGAAACGCGAAATTCGGTTAAGCGGTCTGTCGCTCAAGGAAATCGCTTATAAGTATGCTTTTGCCGACCAGTCGAGTATGGGTAAATTCTTTAGAAAAATGACTGGTTTATCGCCTTTGGCCTTTAAGCAGGCTGGGGGTGTAACTTCTGAGTGATTATCACACGCGCATTTTAAATGGAAAGAAACTATAAGATTTTTTTATTGGTACTGCTGGGGGCGTTCACTGCGTTTGCGCCCCTTATCAACAATACGCTTGGCCCAATCCTCGGACTTGTGGCTAAGCACTTCGATTCCACACAGGCGGTGGTGAACATTGGTTTCACCGCCAGTATGATTGGTTTGGCTGCCGGACAACTGGTGCTGGGACCACTGAGCGACAAATACGGACGGCGCAGGCCGCTGATTTTGTCGGTCACGCTGTTTTTCCTGGCGTCGTTGGCTGTGGCATTCTCCACTAACATGGAAATGTTTATCGCTTTGCGATTTATGCAAGGCGTGGGCGGCGCAGGCGGCATCGTGATTTCACGCTCCATAGCCGCCGACAATTTCAAGGGCCACGAACTGATGACGGTGATAGCCATCACAGGCACAATCAACGGCATCGCACCTATTGTGGCACCGATGGCGAGTGGTGCGATGGCTGACATTTCGGGCTGGCAGGGCGTGTTTTATATGCTTGCCGCCGTGGGTCTGCTGATGGCGATAGGCACCTATCATTTGCGTGAGTCGCTGCCTGACGGTCGCCGCACAGGCCGTCCGCTTTTCGCCACTTTCCGCCTTTATGGCACCGTGGTGCGCAATAAGCAGTATATCCTCTATGTGCTTCACCAGTGCACTGCCGAAGTGATTCTCTTTGGCAACATTGCATCGGTGTGGAGCATACTCAGCCACTATGGTTATACCGACCACATGCAGGCGAGTTTGGCACTTTCGGTCAACGGTGTGTTTATCGCCATTGGCGCAGGTAGTGCCGCTAAATTCAAGAAGGCGACCAGCGGCGTGAAAGTGAGTTGCGTGGGCATGATGGTGCTGAGCGTGCTCGAAGCCGTGGTGCTTTTCCTTGATTTGGGATTCTGGGCCTACGAAATTGTGCTTTGCACACTGCTGGTGTTTATGGGCTTCACCCTCACCGCCTCCACCACCATGGCGCTTGAGAGCGAACGCAAGCAAGCCGGCACGGCATCGGCACTTTTTGGAGCGATGGGCTTCGTGAGCGGTGCGCTCACAGCCCCCATCGTGGCACTTGGCAACCCTGTGCACAGCACCGCCATCGCTTTCGTGGCAGGTGCAGCCCTCTCATGCGCGTTCGGCTACTTCGCCCTAAGGCAGACCGCCAAATCCGAATCCCACGCCTAATCCCGCATCTTCACTCCGGGCCTCACACAGATCGCACGGTTTTGCTTTGTGGGTGGAAAATCTCACAGATGCTCCACGCAGGCTTGCTCCAATGCCTCACACAGATTCAACGAGATTCAACAAAATTTGTGCTAATTTGTGGTTGATTGATTTGCCACAAATTAGCACAAATTATTCACAAATTATTGTGTGAGGATTCTAACATCTAACATCTAACATCTAATTTCTGAAAAGTTATTTTCTTTTTTTGAAGTGGTCGTTGTGCATTTTGATGGCGAAGATGATGGCGCTCATGGTGGTGGTGAGGAGGTTGCACAGGAAGAGCGGCCAGTTTTCGAGCAGCAGTCCTTGAATGCAGAAGAACAGGCCTCCAAGTCCCATCAGCAGGAATGTGCCAACGGCGATGTCGTCGGTTTTGCGGGTTCGCAGCGTGTGTACGGTTTGTGGCAGATAGCCAAGCACCATGCAGATCGATGCTGTGTAACCAATGATGTTGGTGATAATTGAGTTCATGTCATGTGAAATTGAAAAATGCGTCGAGAGCGATTCTGAAGCGAACGTTCCCGACGCATTTGTTTATAATCTTGTTTTATTTCTTAGCGTCGATTTCTTGCAGAAGTTCCTTAACTGCGGCTTCGAGTTGCTGGTCGCGACCGGTGACAATCACGGCTGGGTCATTAGCCACTCTGATGTCGGGGTCGAGTTGCTGGTTTTCGAGGTAAGAGCCATCTGCCAAGCGGTAGCCAATGATAGGAATACCGAAGATGAGGCTTTCGTCTTGCATCGTGATCCAGTTCACACTTGTCATGGTGCCAGGCACTGGCATACCCACGAGTTTGCCCATACCGGTGTGCTTGTAAACCCATGGCGTGCCGTGTGCGTTGCTGTAGTTGGCTTCGCATTGGAGCATGATGGTTGGGCGGTTCCAGCGGCGGCTTGGCATGTCGCAAGCTTCGCGGCCACGCACCACTTGAGTGAGGTATTTCTCTCCGCTGAAGAGAATTTGGATATCCTCGTGCAGACGGCCACCGCCATTGAAGCGAGTGTCGATTACGATACCGTCTTTCTTGTTGTATTCGCCAAGCACCTTTTCGTAGATTTCACGATAACTGTTGTCGTTCATCTGCTGGAGGTGAACATAACCCAAGCGGCCACCTGAAAGGCTGTCGCAGAGGGCTTCCTGACGCTTCACCCAACGCTTGTAGAGCAGAGCGTTGTTCATGCCGGCGCTGATAGGTTTCACCACTTCTTCCCATTCGCCAGAGGCGTTTTTGCAAGTCACGAGCACCTTCTTGCCCACCTGGCCGTTGAGCAGGGTGGTGTAGTCATTTTCTACGGTGATGTCGGTGCCGTTGATTTTGGTGATGATGGTGCCAGGGCGCACTTTCGACTTAGCGCGGTCGAATGGACCGTATTCAACCACCTCGCTCACCTTCAAACCCTTGCCGGTGTAGTTCCAGTCGAAGAACAAGCCGAGTTGAGCAGTGGTTTCGGCGCTGCCGTTAGGATAGTAGCGGCTGCCGGTGTGCGAAGCGTTGAGTTCGCCAAGCACCTCGCTCAGCATGTATGAGAAGTCGTAATTGTTGTTGATGTGAGGGAGGAACTTGCGGTAGTTCTTGATAGTGGCATCCCAGTCGCAACCGTGCATGTTGGTGTTGTAGAATCGGCGAGCCACTTCACGGTTCACATTCTCGAACATGTATTCACGTTCCTTCGCACGGTTCATCTTCACCACTGCCGAATAGGTGATAGGGGTGAGTTTGTCGCCGCTCATCTTGTGCATACTGCTGCCGCCCAGAATGAAGAAGTTCTTGCCGTCCTTGTCGGTTTGAATGTCGGCCCACTTCGTGTTCATCTTGTTGATGAGTTGGGTGCTGTTTTTGCGCAGGTCCATTTTCCAGAGGTCGTAGTCTTTCTCCACTCTTGAGAGGTAGTAGAGCACGTCGCCGTCCTTGTTGATGGCGCATCCAGCGAGGTCGCTCGAATTGAGGGTTACGCGAATCACGCGGTCTTTAATCTTATCGAGTTCCACCACTATGTCTTTCACCTTGTCTTTTTCGTCCTTATCAGACTTCGACTTCTTGTCGTCCTTCTTGTCCTTATTGGCTTTGTCTTTTTCTGCTTTTTCAGCCTTTTCGGTTTCCTTGAGCAGTTCCATTTCCTCCTTGTTCAGGCGGTAGCGGTCGAAAGCCTCCTCGTTGACGAAAGCCAGCAGCACGTCGTCTTGCGAGCCCCATGATGCCTGGCTGCGCAGGCCGTAGCGGTTGCTGATAAACATGATAGCGCCACCGTCGAGCACCCAGCGAGGGAGCACGTTGATGTAAGCGCTGTTGGTGATATTGGTGATTTTGCCACCGTTCACGCTCACGATGCCGATGTCGCTGTATGGGTCACGGCCGTTGCCGATAAATTCGAGGCAGAACCACTTGCTGTCGGGGCTCCAGTTGTAGTTGAACGAGCCCTCGGTGCCAAACCATTGCGAGCCGTCGGTCACTTGTGTCACCGCCTTGCTCTTCACGTCCATCACCATCAGGCGTTCGCCCTCTTCGATAAACGCCAACTTCTTGCCGTCGGGCGAGAATTGTGGCGACTTGCGGTTCACATTCTTGTTAGGAGCGATGATTTCCTCCTTGATGATGGTGGCGTTGGGGAAGTTGAGGTCTTCCTTGCGGCTGATGGTAGCCTTCACCAGTTGCCACTTGCCGCTGCGCTCGCTTGCATACACGAGGGTGCGGTTGTCGGGTCCCCAGCACACGTCGGCTTCAGCCTCTGGTGTGTCGGTGATTTTCTTGGTGGTGTTGTATTCAACCGAGGTCACAAACACCTCGCCGCGCACCACAAATGCCACTTGCTTGCCGTCGGGCGACACTGCGCCACTGGTGGCACCACGGGTGTAGTTCATAATGCTGATAGCATCGCCATCGTCGTGGAAGAGGTTGATGTTCACCTTGTTTGGCTTGCCGCCGTCGGTCTGGGTGTAGATTTCACCGTCGTAGGTGTAGCAGAGTGTGCCGTTGGCAGCCACCGAGAGGCCGCGCACAGGATTTTTCTTGAAAGAGGTGACTGCTGTCACTTGCGAAGGGTTGCTCAATGGGAATTTCCACACATTGAACGAACCGCCGTCGCGCTCGCTCAAGAAATACACCGTCTTGCCGTCGGGGCTGAGCACTGGAGTGCGGTCTTCGCCACCACGATTGGTGAGGTTGGTGTGCTTGCCGGTAGCCACATCGTAGCGCCACACATCGCGAGTGATGGAAGAAGTGTGGTGCTTGCGTAATGGGTCTTCACCGCCCTTCACGTCCATATACAGGAAGAATTTGCCACTCTTGTCGAAGCACACGTCTTCGGCAGGGGTGCTGAGCACCTGCGAAGTGCGTCCGCCATTCACAGGCACCTTGTAAAGTTCCATCATGCGTCCGCTTGGGAACATGATGTTCGATGCCTGGTCTTGGATAGTGGCGTAGAAATATACATATTTGCCGTCGGGCGAGAATGTGGTAGGGGTCTCGCTTGCCGAGTTGAATGTGATTTGCTTAGGCGTGCCGCCGTCGGTAGGCATCACATACAAGTCGAAGTTGCCCTTACGGTCGCTGGCAAAGGCTATTTGCTTGCCGTCGGGGCTCCACACGGGAGCGGTTTCATACGAAGGGAGGCTGGTGAGTTGAAGCGCCTGTCCGCCTCCTGTTGCCACTTTGTAGAGATCGCCCTTGTAGGTGAACACGATTTCCTGTCCGTTGGGCGAGATTTTAGCATTACGCAGCCACAGGGGTGCTTGCGCCATAGCCATGCCGCTTGCTCCTAAAAGTGCTGCTGCCAGTAAAGTCTTTTTCTTCATACTGTCTCGATAAAAATATGTATTGATTGATGTTTGAATTCTGTTGATTAATGCGTATGTTGCTTTTGTGAGGGTAGTTGTCCGGTGGTAGCTTCGATGTGGTAGCGTGGGCGGCCTTTCACCTCAATGTAGATTTTGCCGATATATTCGCCCACTATGCCCAGACCTATCAGTATGCAGCCACCGATAAACCACATCGAAAGTATCATCGACGACCAACCGCTCACAGCATGGCCGCTGAACTTGGAGTAGAGCACATACGCCAATATGATGATAGCGATAAACACAAACACGATGCCTATGGTCAGCACAAGCCTTACGGGGCGTATGCTGAACGAGGTGATGCCATCTACGGCAAAACTCAGCATCTTAGAGAAAGGGTATTTCGTGGTGCCAGCGGTGCGCTCGCTGCGTTCATACTCCACTGTGGCGCTCTTGAATCCCAGCAGTGGCACGATGCCACGCATAAACAGGTTGCGCTCAGGGTAGCGGAGCAGTTCGCCCACGGTGCGGCGGTCCATAAGGCGGAAGTCGGCGTGGTTGAATACCGACTTTGTGCCCAGGTGCTGCATCAGGCGGTAGAAGCCAAGGGCGGTGGTGCGCTTAAACCACGAGTCGGTGGCACGCTTCGAGCGCACGCCATACACTATCTCGTAGCCATCCTTGTATTTCGCCACCATCTTGGGAATGGCGGCAATGTCGTCTTGAAGGTCGGCATCAATGGTCACGAAAATGTCGGCCTCGTGGAGCATGGTCTCCATACCGGCGATAATGGCGTTTTGATGTCCGAAGTTGCCCGACAGCTTCACGGCGCACACCGAGTCGGATGCATCGGAAAAGCCCTTCAGTAGTGTCCAAGTGGCATCGGAACTGCCATCGTCGACATACACCACGCAACTTCGCCCCGACACATCGCCCCTCGTCACCATATCGGCAAGCAAGGCGCACAGCCGTTCGTTGGTGCTCGGAAGCACCTCTTCCTCGCAGAAGCAAGGCACAATGATAGCAAGTATAGGAGAGTGGTCCATAGTTTACATTAATTCTAATTTACAAAGATAGCTTTTTTCTGAGAATTTCCGAAAGGTTCACCAAAAAAATCCCACCCACGCTTCCACAGTCTCACACAGATCTCGCTTTGTGGGTGTTTTTGTGGCTCACACGGATCTCGCTTTGTGGGTGTTTTAGTCTCACACAGATCTCAGATTTCACAGATTTTCTTTTGTGGGTGGAAAATCTCACGGAGAATGGTAGGGTGGGGTGTGTGTTGTCTGATTACTCCGAGTGCTCCGAGTGCTCCGACTTATCGAGGCTCACACAGATTCAACAAGAAGATTATTTGTGGACTAAATGGTCTGTTTCTCAATAATTTTACATAACTTAATTTTATAGGTATCTGAAAAAGGTGTGTGGTTTGTCAGTTTTTTAACTTTTTAAAAATTTTCAACCAAAAGAATTGTAAATATTATTTGTTTTTCTAAATATCATTCGTTAACTTTGTCCCGTTACCATAGAACTAAAAACTTATGTCAACCTACTTTAAAGTGAAAAATCGACTCTTTTTGGCGTTCTTGCTTTTGAATTTTGGGGCAACATTTGCCCTTGCAAATATCAACAGGGCAGTTCATATTCCACAAAACGGCGACTGTATTGACAAGCTGCAGTGCGAGATGTTGAATGTGGGCAGTGGTGGAGAGTGTGCACTTTGGGATTTCAGCGATGCCGTTTTGCTTGATGAAAGCCACAGGGTGAAGTATTTTGTAATGGGCGATACACTGTTGATTCGCTGTGAGGGGGAATCTATGAGCACATTTTTGCTGAAAGGTGACAGCGTGTTGTGGAAAGGGCATGAAAATCGGCTTTCTTTCATGAAAGACTCCATTGCGCCCCTGCAAATGCTCTTGCCAATGGAATATGGCGACAGCATCACTACACCACTCAATATGAGAGGCAACTATTGTGGCAATAACGCACTCGTCATGATTGGCCAGCGAACAGTCCATATAGATGGGAGGGGCACGCTTGTCTTGCTGGGTGACACTGTGGAAAATGTGGAGAGAATGCACGTCAAAACCACAGGAAAAGTAAAAATCTCTACGGATACAAAAGGGCTGTCGCCACATGCAGGCATTGACTCGCTGTTGAACAAAGTGGAGGACATTTATCTCTGGTACAGCGATTCACACAGATTTCCTTTAGCTGAAGTGCGCATTACCGCTGTATCTTCGGCAAATGGTCATGCCACCATCAAGGCAACATCCTGCATCTGCCCTCCGTCAGTACAGGAGTATGCCTTGGGAAGAGGATTCACAAACACAGAGCTCCCTTCGCTTGCCAGCAAAAATCATGGAGAGAGCGGAGAGGGTAGCAACGAGGTACACCCTGCCATCAAGGATCTGACATTGAGTGTTGGCGCAGGTTATGTTGATGTCACGTTCACTTCGAGTGTGTATGACAAGGTGAGTATGGTGCTTACTGACATTTTTGGGAGGGTGTTCTCGTCTTTGCCGTCACGTAATGCGGAAATGGGCGTGACATACAGTGATCGAATCGACACAAGTCGCCTACAGTCGGGCACCTATGTGCTCCATGTGAGTGTTGCAAATGATATCCAAAACAGAAAATTCACAATAAAATAACGGACATGGGAAAAGCTGTATCACTGATAGCCGCAGTTTTGCTATCCTGCGCATCTTCGTTCGGGCAGGACGCGATAACTCCGCTCAATGAAGATATAATCGGACCGCAACCAGCCTCAAACCAGTACAAAAGGTTTGAGACTCCTCAACCAGCTCTGTCAACAGGCACTGTCAACTTTCCTGTGAATCTTTACACTGTCAGTGCAGGAGAGGTGGTAATCCCCATATCCCTGTGCTACAAAACACAGGGCATCAAAGTGTATGACGATCCATATCCATGTGGATACGGGTGGGCACTGTTGCCGTCGTTGCGTATCACCCGTACCGTCATGGGGCGTGCCGATGAGCGCTACAAACGACTGCAAAGCTCTCGACTCCAGCACGTCGGCACGGACAACGACACACTGTATTACTGCGTGAAGGACGACAACGGAACCATTCCCGAGGCAGAATGCTACGACACGCAGCATGATATATTCAACCTCTCCATTCCTGAATGTAGTTTTTCCTTTATCCTTGAGCGAGACGATAGCGGATTCTCGGCTGTGACCGCCCAGCGTAACAGCTACATCATCAAGGCGGACACCCTTTTGAACCATTTCGAGGTCACCGATCCGCACGGCAACAGGTGGACGTTTGGCGGCGGCAACACGGAGACGGCCTTCGAGCGTTCGGTGACCACGGCGTGGGGGCTGGAGAAAGTGCACACTTATCGTGGCGACTCCATAGTGGTGGAGTGGAAGAAGATGCCCCATGCTGGTATGCAGGTGTTTGCACCAGGAGAATATAGGGACTATGATGGCGTCTCCACCAGTCAAAAGCGGTACACCAACCCTGAGGATAGGGCTGCGCTTGTCACTACAATGGTGAGCAATATGAACCTGCACCTCGCGTCTGTGTCATTTCCCAATGGAAAAGCCCTGTTTGAATATTCGGGGGCTGAGGCCCGCCCGGTGCTCACCCGCTTCATCGCCGTCAGCACCGATGGCGATACGGTTAGGGATGTGTCAATGACATATACAGGGCCTGGCATCGACCACCGGCTACTCTCGGAAATCAATATCCGAAGTGTTGGCAGCTACCGCTTCACCTACAACGAGGTGGACTTCTCGGACTACCGCTCACGGTTTGCCATCGACTACTGGGGATACTATAATGGAAAGACGGGCAACACTTGCGCCATTCCACGCATGACGATTAGGAGCAAGGATCAGACTTTCTCCTCTGTGTTCCGATATGAGGCTGTAGGCGATGCCGACAGGAGCGTGGACGCACAGGCGATGCAGGCTAATATACTGAGGACTGCCACGCTGCAGGCAGGCGGAGAGGTGTCTTTCACTTACGAGCCGCACCGTTTTCCTCCACAGCCCGACGCATCGCCATGGATCTCCGACAGCCCGGTGCTCTCGTTTGGAGGAGGGCTGCGCATAGTTGAAGTTGCTGTAAGGGAGAGTCAAGAATCTGAACCAATGGTCACCCGATATGCCTACGGCGAGAATGAGGACGGCCTTGCCGTGTGCGTGGCAGCCCCCACGCTGTCCACCTTCGTTACGGCACGCGAGGGTCTGGTGCTGTGCTCCTATGGGAAGGACGGAGCGCAGCTTGCCACTTGCCGCTCGCTCGATATCAGTAATGAGTCGCAGTATATGCGCGCTCGCATCGGAGAAACACCCCTCTGGTACAGGGAAGTGGCTGTGTATAGTGGTGGTGGCAAGACGGTGCATGAGTTTCGCGACATGGTTCCGTCCAATGGCGTGCGCAGAGAGTGGCATGATGCGGAGCCTTTTCACAGCCACAACGAGATTACTGACTTGAGGCACGCCTTTTCTCAGGGTATTGTGCCGATGGCTGTAACAGAATATAAGGGGACAGGCGATGGGGCTTACATTCCTATTAAGCGGACAGCTTCGGTTTACAGTGTCCACGCCGCGTCCACACCTATTCCCATTGAGGACTTTTCTGTGTGGCGCACAGTCGTGGATAGGGGGATGGGGATGTTTAGCCCCGACATTCGCCCAGACTCCAACGGCTATATATGGGTCGACCACAGTACATGCTTCCCAAGCCCTTTTGAGTATGGCCATCCCTACTACGCCTTCCAGCGATACCCGGTGTTACTTCTCGCTGAACGACTTGATTCGGTTGTCACTGTCGAGTACACGCAGAATGGTGAGATAACGGATGCCATCTCCTATGTGTACGCCAGCCGGTACGACTTTGTGGCAAAAGCGAGAAAGTCGCGTGGCGGCAGGCCGCTGTTCACTGAGGTGCGCACCTACGCCTTTGATGAGGACAATGCCGCTGCTGATGTCCGTGCTCGTTCCATGCTCGTGGCGATCAACCGTATCTCCGCCCCTACCACAGTGGCCACGCTTGATGCCAATGGCAGCGTGCGGCGGCGCATGCGCACCGAGTTTGCCATGTCATACGGATTGGCGTTGCCAAAAAGGACACTGATGGACTGCGGGCGTGGGCAAGAAATGGAGCAGATGCGTTACCGATACAACGAGCGGCACCTCATCACTGATGTCACCTACGATGACGGAAGCCGCTGCGAGGCATTCTTCTGGGACGGCAATGGGCAATATCCGATTGCTGCCATCGCTGGCATGGACAGTGGTGAGGCGCGTGCCGTGTTCGGTGATGCCCTGTCTCCGTCGCAAGAGTTGGGCGATCCCATGTGGAGGCGAATGGCCTCCAAAGGCGAAGGGGTGTTCTCCACCCTCAGCTACAAGCGATTGTGTGGGCTGGCATCGGTTACTGGATTTAATGGCGTGACGGGGCGTTTTTCCTATGACAGTTTCGGCCGGTTGGCAGTGACCTCACTTGCCGGTTGCAAATTGAATGCTTACGACTACGCCATCGGTAGTGGGACGATGGGCACCTACATCAAGTCAAAGACTTTTACGAGAGCAGACGCCACTGATTACATCTATGGCACAGTGCGCTATGATGGCTTGCTCCGCTCAGTTCTCCATGCATCAGGCAGTAGCATTAACACGCGGTCAGTTGTTTCGTTGAGTGAGTACGATGGGTGGGGACGGCTAATAAAAGAGTGGAACCCGGTGCCGGTAGATGGAATGGAATGCCCTTCTGTCATCGCTTTAAAGAGCACGGCCGCTGCTACATACGCCGACGACTGCCCCTACACGCTTATGGAGTATCTTGGCACTCCCACCGACAGCGTGGTGCGTCTGACGGGACCCGGTCAAGATTGGCATACTAACGCCAAGGGGAAGTATGTGGAGGCGTGGATGAATGAGAGCTCGGGTGCGCTCTCGTGTAGAAAATATGCGGTGGCGGCCGATGGTTCGCTCTCCGCTCTCGGCACATGGCCTATGGGCAGTCTGCGTGTGGCTGTTGTTACCGATGAGGACGGCAGGACGGCGACAACGTTTACCGATGGCGAGGGGCGCGTCGTTTTGGAGAGGCGTGATGTCAATGCCGACACATACTATATTTATGACAGCCGCGGGCAGCTCCGCTATGTGCTTCCCCCTGAGGCGTCAGCAAGGTTGGCACAAGGCGATGAATCCACAGCCGGCATCATTGAGAGTCTCTGCTACTCCTATGCCTACGACGGCCTTGGCCGCTGTGTGGAGAAGACACTGCCGGGGTGTGAGCCTATTCACATGCGCTACGACCGTGGCGGCAGGCTGTGCCTTAGGCAAGATGGCAACCTTCGTGGCGAGGGCAGATGGAAGGTGACACTGCGCGACCGATACGGACGCACAGCACTCACGGCATTGGCAAAAGTGGCTCGCTCTGAAGCAGTGGACACGTTGCTGCTGTGCGCCCGCTTTACTGGCTCTGGGGCACTGGGTGGTTACATTCTCGATGAGGCGCTGGATGGCGTGCTCACCGATCTTGAGCCACAGGAGGTGTATTACAGCTATGATTTTCTCTCCCCTGTCGTGGGCGGTGATTCGCTTGCGTACTGCGATGTGGAGGGGTATGATAGCCGCCACATCTGTTCCTCCGCTCCCGATTTCTCGGCAAAAGGGCTGTGTACGGGGAAGTTGATGCGAGTGCTTGGCTCCAACAAACTGTTGGCGAGTGTCTTTTACTACGACAGTCGCGGTAATGTGGTTCAAACGCACGAGCAGAATCTGCTGGGCGGATATGAGCATGGCTACATGCGCCTGTCGTTCACTGGAAAACCTTTGGAGATAAAGAGAGTTCATAGTACGCGCGACACAATAAATTCGGATGTGGAGCGTTATAGTTATGATAGTATGGAACGCCTTCTTGCCATATCGCTCTCGCACAATGGCGCTACGCCAGTGACGCTCGTCTCGAACACCTACGACGCGCT
>OIYV01000150.1_pt1 | contig 47203 bp, 48 predicted proteins | sample 1588251 | NCBI WGS metagenome assembly OIYV01 (sample SAMN03283282) | human gut metagenome | biome: human-associated habitat; material: feces | host: Homo sapiens | place: Peru | collected 2012
CAAAGAAGGTAAAATATAGTGAAGGATTGAGCACATTAAAAGGTAAGTATATGGTAAGTTCAGCGTATGATTACTCTGATGTACTATCTGATACTGATGAACTGCTTGAAACCACAAATAAGAAGCAACTACTTTTGATAAGAGAAACTAGTGCAGATGGATTTACGTATAGTAAAATATCTGGTGGAATGAAAGCATTCCCTGAAGAGACTGAGGCAGTTATGGCAAGTACAGCTGATGATTATGGTACGAGCTACTATTTTAGAGGAGCAGTAGAAAACAATTATGTAGAGTTTGCTAATAAATGCTGGAGAATTGTAAGAGTAACTGGCGATGGTTCAATAAAGTTAGCACTTTTCAATAATAATGCAAATGGAAAAACTAATCCATGTGCAGAAGCTAATGATAGTGGTGATGCGGCAATCATTGGTGAAAGCAAATTTAACTATGCTTATGGCGATAATGCATTTGTTGGATTAATGTATGGTAATGTTGGATGCTCCGATGGGACATCCGCTAATCAAAGCGCTTGTACCAGTGCTGGAGGTACGTGGACTGCTTCAACATCATACGCTAATGCTCATGCCAATATCAATAAAAGTACAATATTAAAGTATTTAGAAGAATGGTATGATAATAATATTGCTACTTATGATAATTATATTGCTGATACGATATGGTGTAATGATAAGAGTACTGTAAAAAATACAACATTTGACCCTTGGGGACTAGGGACAATAGGTACAAATTATGGTTATGGATTAAATGTTAATTATTATGGAACTACCAAGAGAATAATGGAAAATGACGATCTTCTTTTAGCTGGTAGCCCAACTCTAGTTTGTCCAAACGATGATTTAGGCGGCAAGTTATCAAAATATACTATAAGTGATAAAACATATGGTAATGGAGCGTTAGATAAAAAGATCGGATTACTTACTGCAGATGAAGTAGTATATGCAGGTGGTGGCCATGATGTTAACTTTAGTTATTATTTATTAAAAAATACTGAGAACTGGTTTTGGTGGGCTTTGTCTCCGGGCGACTTTGATGGCGATTACGCTAGCGTTTGGGATGTTGATGGCAACGGCGGCGAACTTGGCGGCGACCTCGTTTTCAATGACTACGGCTTCGGCGTACGTCCCTCTCTATCTCTTGTCTCTTCAACCAAAGTAACTGGTTCAGGTATAGCAACAAATCCTTACAAAATAGTTTCGTGAATAGACTAGTTTTATTCACGTTTTTTTATTATAATATACCTGTGATGTCTATGAAAAAACTAAAAATATTATATGAAGATAAAAACATTTTAATAATAAATAAAGAACCCAAAATTCTCACTATTAGTGATGGCAAGACCAATAATACGCTATACAACGAAGTCTACGATTATTTACATAAGAAAAATCAAAAAGTATTTATCGTCCATAGGCTTGATAAAGAAACTAGTGGTTTAATCATATTTGCTAAAAATGAAGAAACAAAAAATTACTTTCAAGATAACTGGTCTAAAGTCACTCGTAAATATTATGGAGTAGTGGAAGGTAAAATGAATAAGCCAGGCACGATTAAAGAATATCTAACTGAAGATAAAACCTTAAAAACTTATGCTACTACCAAAGATAAGGGTAAACTTGCTATAACTAATTATGAAATATTAGATAGTACCAAAGCTTACACCCTTTTAGATATTGAAATACTTACTGGTAGAAAAAATCAAATTAGAGTAGGACTTGCTAATTTAAAGCATCCATTAACTGGTGATAAAAAATATGGTGCAACTAAAAACCCCATAAACCGCCTAGCACTTCATGCATACTATCTAAAATTTACACATCCAAAAACTAAAGAAATAATTGAAATTAAAGATGATATTCCTAAACTATTTAAACAAATCTTTACTAAATAAAAAAAGATATTACCCTAAGGAAACATCTAATATCATCATTACAATAAATCCAATAATTACATAAAGGGCCATAAGCTCTTTTTTCTTATTATTCATACATTCAGGAATTAGTTCATTAATAATTACATATAGCATAGCTCCACCCGCAAAAGCAAGAAGAATAGGCAATACACACTGCATTTTAACAACAATCAAAGCTCCAATAACAGCCGCAATTGGCTCAGGTAGGGCAGATATACTACCAATAAAGAAAGCCTTTAACTTAGAATAACCTTTATTATATAACGGAAAACTAATTGCTGATCCTTCAGGAAAATTTTGTATGCCAATGCCAATAGCTAAGCTCACTGCTCCCATAAGTGCTGCATGACTATGGTTAAAAAATAAACTACCAAATGCAACCCCAATGGCCATTCCCTCAGGAATATTGTGAACTGTAATTGATAGAATTAAACTATTTATCTTTTTAGAACTATTTAAATTAATCTTTGATATTCCAAAAAGTAGTAAAGCTCCCATTAATAAACTTACTGAAATAATAATCGGACCTAACTTTAACTCACCACCGTAATCAAGAGCTGGCACTACTAAAGAAAATATACTAGAAGCTATCATAATTCCCGCAGACAAACTGATAAATTTTGTCATTAAATTATCATTAATATTTTTAAATAAAAAGATTGTAGCTGCTCCAAGTGTCGTAATTAAAAACGTAATTATTCCCATAATTAATGACTGTAAAATTGGATTTAATTCACTAAAAAAACTTATCATACTCTATAATATGATAAGTTAAAAATTATGTTAAATATTTTCTCTTACTTCCATAATAACTGGTAATATAATTGGCCTTCTACCAGTAAGTTCATTAATAAATGGATTAAGTTCTAAAATAATTTGATTCTTTAAATCTACATAATTATAAGAATTTTTAATAGCTTTAACCACAATCTCTGAAACTTTATTTTCTATCTTTGATAATAGTTCTGCATTTTCATTAACTAACACAAAGCCTCTAGTAGTAATATTAGGTTTTATCAAAAGTTCTCTAGTTAAAGGGTTAATATTAAGTATTGTAACAAGAATTCCATCTTGACTCATTAGTTTACGATCTTTAATAACAACTGAACCAATATCACCAATTCTAGAACCATCTACATAAACATCACCAGCTTGAACTCTTTTACCAAGTCTAGCACCATCTTTAGTAAGTTCTACGGTATCACCATTCTTACAAATGAAAATGTTTTCTTTAGGAATACCACAATCAACTGCTAAATCACCATGTGTTTTAAGCATACGATACTCACCATGCATTGGCATAAAATACTGTGGCTTAATAATTCTAAGCATCCATTTTTGTTCTTCTTGCTTAGCATGTCCCGATGTATGAATATCTGATAATTCAGTATTTGTATAAACCTTAACACCTTTTAAATATAACTTATTAATTATTCTATTTATAGAAGCCCTATTTCCTGGGATTGGACTAGATGAAAATACAACGATATCATCAGGAATTAACTCAATTTGTTTATGGGTTCCATTAGCAATTCTAGAAAGTGCTGCAAGTGGTTCGCCTTGTGATCCAGTACATAAAATACAAATTTGATGTTTTTTTAAATTCTTAGCTTCATTAGGTTCAATAAAGATTGTCTTATCAGTTATTAAGTTGTTTTTTAGAGCTATTTCTTTAGCAGTCTCCATAGAACGACCAAATGTAACTATCTTACGATTATTCTTTCTGCAAGTCTCAACAATATGTTTAATACGATAAATATTAGAAGCAAATGTCGCTAGAATAATTCTCGAATTATGTTTAGCAAATACATCACTTAAAGCTTCATCAACGCAAGATTCACTTGCCGAAAACCCAGGGCTTAGTGCATTCGTACTATCACTTAAAAGTAACTTTACGCCCTCACTACCTAAAGCCGCCATCTTATGAATATCAGCCATTGGTCCAATTGGTGTTAAATCAAACTTAAAATCTCCAGTTTCAAATATTATACCATTAGGTGTTTTAATTACTATCGCAAAACTATCAGGAATAGAGTGGGTAGTAGTAACAAAAGAAATCTCAAAATGTTTATACTTAAACACACTATCTTTATCATAAATTTCTAAATTTTTATAATTGACATTTCTATCTGCAAACTTATTTCTAATTAAATCACAAGCAATTCTTGGGGCATAAATAACTGGAATATTGACATTTTGTAAAAGAAAAGTAATACCACCAATATGATCCTCATGACCATGCGTAATAAATAAAGCTTTAATCTTATTTTCATTCTGTTTTAAATAAGTAACATCTTGTATTACATAATCAATTCCAAGTAAATCTCCTTCTGGAAACATAACTCCAGCATCAATAATAATAATTTCATTTTCATGTTCAACGACATACATATTTTTGCCAACTTCACCAAGTCCGCCCAATGCAAAAATAGTCGTAACTTTCTCGTTATTCTTCATTAATATTCCTCCTTAAAAATAATTGAAAAGTTTCATTTCGTATGTCTAATTATAATATAAAATAACGATTTTGTCTAGTAGGGTAGTCTTCTTTACAGTTCTCTTATCAAAAAAATTAAAAATAAAAAAAGGAAATAGCTATTCTTCTTACAACAATAACTAATGAGGAGGAAAAGATGAAAAATTTTATATTAATAATAATTTTATTACTACCAGTAAATATTTATGCTAAAGAATATTATACAAATTATATTTATGAGAAAGAAAGCCCCATAAAAGAAACCGAAAGCGACCTTATTAAAATTGAAAAATCAAGATTATATGCAAACTATCAAATTATTAAAGAAGATTTAGGTTATCAATTAGAGAAAAATTGTCATGAAACAATAGATTATGAAGATTCTAAAATAATAAAAGAATATAATAACTTTGACATTTATGGAAGTGGAGAAACAACAAATGCCCTTTTAGGAGCCGATGATACAATAAGATATATAATTCTAAGAAACTATCCATATCAAAATTTAAATAAAAGAATTAATATATCAAATATTGAAGTATCATCTAAAGAAACAAATATAGAATATAATTCTTTTAATGATGTTGAATATAAAGACCAAAAATTCTTTTTAATTCTAGATTTAAAAAAAGAGTATCATTTAAATGATCTAAATATAGTTATCTTCTATGACGACGTTTTTGATGAAGATTTTGTTTACACTCTTGATTTTTCTAAGAAAAAACTTCCACCATATTTAGGATACATATATAAAATTGAAACCAAGAAAAACTCTAACATGACTAATTTAGAATTTTATAATCTTGATGAATTTAACCAAATAATTAAAACATCTCCATCACTAATTTCTAATCCTTCAGATAATTCAGTATCATATTATTATAATGAGTCTAAAATATTTAAATGTACTAAAGAAGAAATAATTTATAGTGAAAATTACACGGAAACCCCACCAAAAAATTATTATCAAGATAAAGAAAAATATCAAGATATTTATAAATACTATAAAAGAGAAGTTTTTAATATTAAAGATGAAATAAATAGTGTAGAAGATTACATTACATTAATAAATTCAAGTTTACCAAGTAGTAAATATCAAATTGAAACTAATTTAGATATAACTAAAGAAGGAACATATCTTATTAAAATCAATTATTTAGATAATGCTATATATCACAAAGTAAAACTTAACCAAAAAATAATTAATATTCCAAAAGAAATAATTAGTTTACCAAACATCGTTGTAAATAAAGAGATAACTAAACCCCAAATTAAACAAGAAAATGTTAAAAATAATCAGTCTAAAAAATTATTGGTAAATAAAACTGAAGATAAAAAAATAATAACAACTACCATAAAAACTTCCGAAAATACCCCAAAAGTACTACAAAAAGAAAGTAAGATTGAAAGTCATTATATATGTATTTTAATTAATATTTTACTCTTATTTGTCTTAATTATTCAAAAAATAAAAACTAGTTTTGTCGAATCTGTATAAACTAAATACTATTATACTTATAGTAAATTGCAAGGAGATGAGTATGTTAAAAATAAATATGGAGTATCGTAAAGGCGTTTTATTTGTAAGATTATTTGGAGAACTTACTAAATATACATATAAAAGTCTTAACGATTACTTAATACCAGTAATCAAAAATCAAGGAATAAAATATATTGTATACAATATTCAAAATATTAATAAAATAGATATTTATGGTAAAGAATGTCTTTATGAAGGCATTGAAGCTACTAGAAAAAATTTAGGAAATGGACTTATATGTTCTAGTAATATTAAATTTAAAGAAAATTATGAAGTAACTGAAAGTGAACTTACTGCATTACAAAAAATAATAATATAGGGTGATAATATGGAAGAATATGAGCTGATTCAAAAATATGAAAAATTAATATATAAGATTGCTAAGAAATTTTATAATGTTGAGTTAGATGATTTATATCAAGCAGGATGTATAGGTTTAATAAAAGCTTATCGTAATTATGATGCTAGTGTTAATGATAACTTTATTAACTTTGCTTATAAGTATATCTTTGGTGAAATGTATGAATTAGCTAACAAAAGCAGGGATATTAAATTAAATAAAGCTTACTTAAAACTTTATAAAAAGATTGAAGAAGCAAGAATGCATTTAGCTTCAATTAATGGAAAAATGCCATCTAATACTGAACTTTGTCTTTATTTAGAAATAGATGAAAGCTTATATTATGAAGTAGTAACTTTAACTACAAAAATGATGAGTATTGATGATGAATTTGCTACTTTAAATGGTAACTTATCTATTAAAGAATGTATTGGTAAAGAAGAAAACTGGGATAATCAAATTTTAGTAAACGACTCACTAGCTTCTTTAGACGATATGGAAAGAAAAGTAATTAAAATAAGATACTTTGAAGATTTAACACAAGCTCAAACAGCATCAGCCCTAGGTATTAGTCAAGTTAAAGTATCTAGAATAGAACAAAAAGGTAAACAAAAGATTAAAAGTTACTTTGCTGCATAAAAATTATTACTTATCCTCATAATAGTAGTGTGATGAATATGAATAGACAAGAATATTTAAAGATAGTAGACAAATTAACACCAAAAGAAAATACTGGCAAAGATGCTTTAAATGCTTTTCTACTAGGAGGAACAATTGGCTTTTTAGGAGAAGGCATCAAAATGATTTTAACAAGTTGCTATCATTTAACCGTAGATGATGCTATAAGTTGGGTCTTAATAATCTTTATCTTCATAGCCTGCTTACTTACTAGCTTAGGAACATTTGATAATATAGTATCCAAATTTAAGTGTGGTCTAATTATCCCCATAACCGGCTTTGCACACTCTATTATGAGCTGTGCGCTAGATTACAAAAAAGACGGCTTAATTACTGGTATTGGTGCTAATTTCTTTAAATTAGCTGGGTGCGTCTTATTGTACGGAACTGTCAGTGGTTTTATATTTGGAATAATAAAGGTGATTATTAATGTTTAACTATAAAAATGTTTATATTGAAGAGTGGTTTAGTATTGTGGGCCCTAAAGCTAAAGAGACTAATTTAAAAAAATATAATTTAAGTATCAATGATTATTATTTTAATGAAAGTACATTTGAAAAAGCTGAAGTCAAAATGCAAAAAGTTATTCTTAACTACTTTAATCGTAACTCTAAACCAAGTGTTTTAGTAGCTAGTGATTTAATGGATCAAATGACCTCATCAGCTATTGGTGCAAAAAATGTATCTATCCCTTATCTAGGATTATATAATGCATGTGCTTCTTCCGTATCAGGGCTTATCACAATTGCGAATATGTTAAGTTTTAAAAATATCAAAGATGGCTTGTTTATCACAAGTACTCATAATTTAACAGCAGGAAAACAATTTAGATTTCCCACTGAATACGGAGCGCCAGTACCAAAAAGAAGTACAATAACTGCAACTGGGGCAATTGGTATCAAACTTACTAAAAAAGAAACTAAATATAAAATAGTAAGTAGTACTCTTGGTATGGTAACTGACTCTTACATCAAGGATGCTTACAATATGGGAGCAGTTATGGCCCCAAGTGCAGTAAGAACCCTTATAGACCATTTAAAAAATCAAAACAAATCACCTGAAGATTATGACTTAGTTTTAACCGGTGATTTAGGTGAGGTTGGTAAAAAGATTTTCTTGGAACTTCTAAAAAAAGAAAATATTAAACTTAAAAATTATGAAGATGCTGGTGCTAACTTCTATCAAAAAAATGAAGCAAGTGGCGCTTCAGGACCAGCCGTATTACCATTATATTTCTTTAATAACACAATCTATAATAAAAAATATAAAAGAATTCTTTTACTAGCAACTGGATCACTACATAGTCCATTACTAGTAAATCAAAAAGAAAGTATTCCAGCAGTAACTCATGCAATAGAAATAGAGGTGTCTAAATGACTCTAGTATATTCATTTCTTTTCTGCGGTTTATTATGTTTAATCGGACAAATAATCTTAAGTAAAACCAAACTTACGCCAGGACACATCACATCACTATTTGTTGTGATAGGAGCATTCTTAGCTATCTTTGGTATATACGATAAAATAGCAGACTGTGTAGGAGCAGGAGCAAACTTACCAATTATGTCATTTGGTAATACCTTAACTAATTATGTATATGAAGGATATTTAAAAAGTGGAGTCTTAGGTTTATTTAATAATATGCTAGCAGGAGTATCAACTGGCGTCGTAGCAGCAGTAGTATTTTCCTTTATAATAATGATATTTACTAAACCCAAAGATTAATCTTGGGTTTTTATAATAGCAAGCTACTAATTTAACATAAATGATTTTCCCAGAACATAAAATTAACTGGTGAAATTATGTTCCATTATACTATTCAAAAAAGAATTAAATTTGTTTTATATTTAATAATCTTAATTTTTATTATTATAATCTTTAGAATTTTTTATATTCAAGTATTTAGTAAAAATAAACTAGATGACTTAGCTAACAATCTATGGAGTAGAAATCTTCCTATTCTAGCAGACCGTGGTAATATAACCGACCGTAATGGCGTAATTTTAGCTGGAAATATTACTACAACTAGTCTAATTGTCGTACCAGTCCAAATTAAAAATAAAGAAGAAGTAGCGGAAAATCTAGCTAAAATCCTAGAAACTGACTACTTAAATATCTATTCGCACTTAACAAAACATACATCCATAGAAAGAATTCACCCCGAAGGTAGAAGACTATCTTATGAAAAAGCAGAAACCATTAATAAACTAAATTATGATGGTGTATACCTCCTAAAAGAATCTAAACGATATTATCTATATGATAATGTTTTATCTCACGTTCTTGGATATGTAGGAATAGACAATCAAGGATTATCCGGTATAGAACTTGAATATGATAATTATTTAAAAGGATCAGATGGCAAAATAAAATACTATTCAGATGGTAAAGGGTTAAGACTAAATTTAAGTGAAGTCTACGATGAACCAGTAGCTGGCAATAACATTGCTCTTACCATAGACATTAATATTCAAAATGCAGCCGAAAGAGAACTGGATAATGTTATGACAAAATATAACCCGGAAAACGCTTTAGTACTTGTAATGGATCCTAATACTGCTGAAATCATTGCTATGGCAAGTAGACCAAACTTTAATCCTAACAACTACCAAGATTATGATTTAGAAACTATCAACCGTAACTTACCAATATGGATGAGTTATGAACCAGGTAGTACATTTAAAATTATAACTTTAGCTAGTGCCATTAACGAAAATAAAGTCAATTTATTTGAAGATAAATTTTATGATAGTGGTTCAATTACCGTTGAAAACGCTAGGATTAAATGTTGGAAGTCCGGTGGCCATGGAGCTGAAAGCTTTCTAAACGTAGTTGAAAACTCCTGTAACCCTGGATTTGTTGTTCTTGGTCAAAGACTAGGAACGGACCTTTTATATAGTTATTTAGAAAAATTTGGCTTTGGAACCAAAACTGGAATAGATTTAAATGGTGAATCTAAAGGTATTATGTTTAAAAAAGAAAATATGGGCCCAGTTGAAACAGCAACAACTGCTTTCGGCCAAGGAATAAGCGTAACGCCCATTCACCTTACTGTCTAATAAATGATACCACAAAAATCATTAAAGGGATAAGTAGTAAATATACTAAAAAGTATGATGTTATATTTAATTATAATTGTTTTATAGAAATATAAAATGTTACTATCTAAATTAAAATATCAAACTAATAATTAGAAAAGTAACATAAATATAATAAATTTTATTTTTTTAGGAATAATATTTAATTTTTCCTAAGAAATAAAAACGTAATTTACAAAATGATTAAAATATGATATATTATAGGTGTAAATTATTCAAAGAAAGGAGCGTGATTAAGATGAAAAATTTACAGATTATTAATAATGCAGAATTAATCACTACTCCTAATATATTAAACTTTTAGGAATATTCTTTTAGATTATAAAATTAATTCTGCATTATGCAGAATTTTTTTGTTAGGAGGATATTAAAATGATAATGAAATTAAATATTAATGATAGAGCTGCATTAGCTATCAAAAATAATACTAAAAGAGTAGAAATTAGAGCAAATAAAGAAAATAGTGAGCATGATTATAGTAAATTAAAACAAAATGATATTATAGAATTTACTAGTAATGATTTAGGTGTATTTTATGTTAAAGTTAAAGAAGTAAATCATTATGATTCATTAGAAGAACTTTTTACTTTAGAAGGAACTAGATACACAACTTCATCTACCAATGATAAAGAAGAAGCTATTAGAAATGTAAGTAAACTTGATGGATATGAAGATGCCATTAAGAAAAATGGTGTATATGCTATTCATATAGAATATTTATATAGTGAAAACACTATTTGGGAAGAATTATATGAAAAAGCTAAGAATGTAAGAAATCCAAGAGATGTGTCAGGTATGATTAGTGCAGGACAAGTTGGTGCAGCAATACTTACTAAAAATCATAATATTTATGCAGGAGTATGCATTGATACAGCATCAACACTTGGTATGTGTGGTGAACGAAATGCTATTGCTAATATGATTACAAATGGTGAAAATGAAATTATGAAACTAGTATGTGTTGACTCTAAAGGTAATGTTGGTTCACCTTGTGGAGCATGTAGAGAATATATGATGCAACTTTCTAAAAATAGTAAGGATATTGAAATACTAAAAAATATTGATACTAAAGAAATAGTAAGATTAGAAGTCTTAATACCTGATTGGTGGGGTAAAACTCGTGTATAAAAATAGAAAGGAATATGTTAAATGAAGCCAATTGGAAGTAAAACAATAGAAACTGAAAGATTGATATTAAGAAGTTCTAAGATGGAAGAACAAAAAAGATTATGGGAGATATTAATGATACCAGAAGTAAATAAATGGTATTTGGTAGGTGCCAAAAAACATGCTAATAATCCTAGTAACTGGACTTGGGAGAATCAAGAAAAATTCTATAAATCTAAAGTTGATAAAGCAGATAATAATGATGTATTTGTATGGAGTGTATTTTTAAAACCAGAATATACGAATAGTGGTTATGAGAAAATAATTGGACAAGTATCTGCTCAAGAAAATGGAGAAGATATTACTATTCGTGATGTAGGTTGGTATATGGATCCTGCATATCAAGGTAAAGGTTATGCAACAGAAGCTGCTAAAGCAATGATAGATTATATGTTTAATGAAGTAGAGATTAATGGTATTTCTTCCGGTGCTGTAAAAGATAATATAGGATCTTGTAGAATATTTGAAAAATTAGGATTTGAAAAAAATGGTGAAGTAGTAAAAGAATCACCATACACTTTTTATGATGGAATATTAACTTTTTCTAAGTATGGTTTAACTAAGGAGTATTATTTTAATAATGAAAATAATAGAGTACGAAGATAAATATTTGGAAGATGTTAAAGACTTGTTAGTTGAGCTTGAAAAGTATATTTTATCTATTGATAAAGATAATTTAGATCAATTACACCCAGAATATAGAGACAAAATGCCAATTTTAGATTTAGAAGAAGTTAAAAGTAATGATGGTAAATGCTATATAGCAATTGAAAATGATAAAGCAGTAGGATTAATTATGGGATGTATTTTTCCATATGATGAATATGATTATCTTGATTATAAATGCCCTAAAAGAGGAGAAATAACTGAATTAGTAGTATCTAAAGATGTAAGAAGTAAAGGTATAGGTAATATGCTTATCTCTAAAATGGAAGAATATTTTAAATCATTAGGTTGTGAATATGTTTTAGTAGATGTATTTGCTTATAATGATAATGCTATTAAATTTTATGATAAAAATGGGTATCATTCAAGAATGTATACAAGTATAAAAAAGATTGGAGATTAATATGACATTTAAAGAATTTTATATAACAGATAAAAATGGTAAAAGTAATTGTGTGATAAGAAGCTTATGTAAGATTTTAAATAAAGAATATAATGATGTTTATAATGACTTATGTAAAATTGCTGAAGATTTAAAGTGTGATTCATTTAATGATATACCAGTATTTGAAAAATATATGGAAGATAATAATATTTTTAAAATCAATCATGATGAAGATATTAAAGTTAAAGATTTAAAAATAGATAATGGTTCATATATTGTGTTTTGTTATGACAAAAAAGAATTTTATCATATGATTTCAATTATTGATAATGATATATATGATAAAAATTCTGATTTTATGGATTTATATGTTATATCAGTTTATAAAAAAATAATATAAACAGATGTAAAATACACATTTTTAATGTTGTAATATATATATATCAATTGACTTTGAAATGGGGTATTTTCGTGAAAGAAACAATATATAATTATGACTATTTAAATGATGAAGACATAACTGAAGTTGTTATAAGAACTAAAGCATTAATAATTAATAATAAAAATATAATTTTGGGAAATGAAAATAATATATATCAATTTCCAGGAGGCCATTTAGAGGAAAATGAAACTTTTGAAGAATGCTTAAAGCGTGAAGTCTTAGAAGAAACTGGTATAGAGATTGATGATGATGAAATAAAAAGACCTTTTATGAAAGTCACTTATTTAAATAAAGATTGGCCAGCAATTGGTAATAATAGAAAATCCGAAATATATTATTATTTAATTGAAACTAGTAAAACTCCAGATATGAATAAGGTAAAATTTACCGAACATGAAAAACAAGGTAATTTTAAAATTGAATCTATTCCTTTGAATGAATCAATAAGTGTTATTGAAAATAACATTTCAAAAAATGAAAAAAATAAGGTTATAGCACCAGATATGATAATGGCCATAGCAGAATACTTATATCAGTGTAAATAAATGTAGTTTGCAAGTTGACATTAGCAAAAAAATCTATATAATATGTTTTAATAATTGATTAATCAATGGTGGAGGAGGCTATTTTTAGTCACCTCTTTTTTGTTAGGAGATGGTAAAATGTTTTTTATAAATGAGTTGCAAAAGATTAGAAACGATAATTCAGGAAAGATTGCTGTTTTTATTGATATGGATGGAGTAGTTGCAGATTATAGATTTGGTGAAGGAAAAAATATTGAAAATAATGTTCCCGGTACATATTTGAATAAAAGACCTATTTCAACAGCAATTAATATTTTAAAAGAAGTTAATAATGCTTTTGATTTTGATATGTATATTTTGAGTTCATGTAGACATGATGAACAAGCTATTGAAAAAAGTAAGTGGCTTGAAAAAAATATGCCATTTATAGATAAGAAACATCAATTGTTTGTAGTTTCGAATACATTTGAAGATAGAAAAATGTTAAAAATTAATAAAATTAAAGAAATTATGGAAAACAAATATGATAAAGTTATAATGATAGATGATACACATGATATATTATTTTTGGCAATAAAAGAATTAGGTGATAAAGTAATTCCGTATCATGTGATTACATTATTTGATTAGGAGGGGTAATTATGAAATATGATGTTATAGTAGATTGTTATACTGATGAACCATCTGGGTTGGGAGTGCCTCCATTTTTAAGTGTCCATTCAAGATATATTGCGGGTGCATTAGAAGAACAAAAAAGAAAATATTATTACTTAACTATAGATGACTTGAGATATAGTAATGGAGAAAAACACAATAATGATTCATATAATAAAAGAATCATTAATACAACCAAAAATAAAGATAATGTTTTTGATATTTTAAATAATGCTAGCAATATTTATGTTGTGATGGGCTGTTTTGTTAAATATGAATATGTATCAGCAGAACCTCCATCATTCTTAGAAGTTGAAAATTTATTAAGAAAATATAGTGCTAATAAATTATTATTTTATTCTTTAGGTGGAAATGAATTGACGAGAGAAAATGTTAGAAAAACTGTTCCACAAGGTTTGTTCGATGAAATAATATTTGGAAATACATATAATTATTTTATTGATGAAACAAGTAATAAATTTAAACCTAATTATGATAGATTAAAAAATATTGCTATATCTTCTGCAACAGTACTTAATCAATTAGAAAGACCTTTAGTAATAGAGATAGAAACAGCAACGGGTTGTAATAGAAAACCAGGCTGTACATTTTGTATTGAAGGTATGAGAGGTTTACCATTACAATTTAGAGAAGTAGAAGATATTGTTTCTGAAATTAAAAGCTTATATGATAATGGTGCTTTATATTTTAGATTAGGAAGACAACCTAACTTTTATGCTTATAAAGATTGTAATCCTTCTGAAATTGAAAAGTTATTTAAAAGAATATGGGAAGAATGTCCAAATATTAAGACACTTCATATTGATAATGTTAGTCCTCACAATGTTAATACACCTGAAGGAATAAAAATAACTGAAATAGTTGCAAAATATACTACTGCTGGAAATATTACACCATTTGGGATAGAGTCTTTTGATCCAAGAATCAGAGAATTATGTAACCTTAATGGTAGTTTAAATGATATTCACGAATCAATAAATATAATTAATAGATTTGGTAAAGAACGTGGTAATAATGGATTACCAAAATTATTGCCTGGTATAAATATTATTTACGGTTTAGATGGACAATCTGAAAAAACCTTAGATTATAATTTAAATAATTTTAAAAGAATATTAGATTCAGGTAATTGGGTTAGAAGAGTTTTTGTTAGAAAATTAACATCTCCCTATGGTGAGCAATTTGATAAATATACGAAAGATAAACTTGATGAATTTAAAAAATGGAGTTCTACAATTGAAAATGATTTTACTATTCCTATGTTAAAGCAAGTATTTCCAGTTGGTTTAATAATTAAAGATTTAAGAATGGAAATGTATAAAGATGGTGATTCTATTTTAAGGCAAATGGCAACTTGTCCCGTTAGAGTTGTTGTAAAAAACAAAGAATTAAAACTTGATCAATTTTATACTGTTAAAATTATTGGATATGTAGGAAATAGAACTCTTTTAGGAGAAGTTATATGAAAAAAGTCGGATTACTTGTTCCAAAAACAAATTTAACTGTTGAATATGAACTACAATATTTATATAATAATCACTTTTTTAATATCGAAGATATAGCGTTTTATATTTCAAAATTAGACTATAAAACAAGCTATAAAGAAGATAAATCAAAATTTTTAAATGATCTTGCAAATGATAGTAATAAGAAGATTAATGATTTAGAATATATTGGGGTTGATTACATTACTTTTTTCTGTACATCCTCATCTGTACTAAATTCTGAAATCATTATTAATAATAATCCTTTAACTGCACTGCTAGAAGAGGTCATAGAGAAAAATATAAAAAAGTGTTTATTGATTACTCCGTATGATGATGTTGTTGGAACAAATATTAAAGTTGAATTAGAAAAAAATGGAGTTTTCGTTTGTAAAAACATTAATTTAAATTTATTAAATACTGCAGATTATTTTGATTTTGGTATTAATAAGCTTAAACAATTTATTATTGATAATTATAAAGAAGAATATGAAAATATAATAATTTCTTGCACTAATCTTCCAACATTATCAATAATTAATGAATTGGAATCTTTATTTAATAATAATGTTATATCAAGTAATTCATGTTTATTTAATAAAATAAAAAAAGAAGTTGTAGGTTGATATGATGACAAAAGAAGAATTTAAGAATATAATCGATATTTGTGCAAGTATGCCAGATGTAAAAGAAGATGTTTTTAAAAATCATGACAATAATATGTGGTGGCCTTTAGAAATTGAAGATTATAAAAAAAGATTACTTATTGCAGGATTGTCTACAAGAATTTCTTATAATATGATTAATAGTTATAGGAAAGTTATAAATAAATTGAATGAATATAGTTATGAACAAATAAAAAGTATGACAAAAGAAGAAATTATTGAAATAATTAAAGGTTTAGGACTTTCTAACACTCGTTATTCATATCTATCATCAATGATTGATTTTATTGAAAAATATAATGATACAATATTAGAAAAAGATAATGATGAATTGATTGAGTTAATTGCTAATAACGTTAGTGGTGCTTCGTACAAAGTTGCTCAATGTTGTGTACTATATATGCTTGGATATTATTGTGGAATTATGCCAGTTGATAGTGGTATGAAGGATGTTGAATTACCATGTATTGGTTTTGAAAAATATGGAAATGCAATTGGGCATGACATACTTAGAAAACAATTACAAGAATTAGTTAAAGACAACAACATGGAAGATATTATTGTTAAATATGGATATGATAAATTAAACATACCAAATTATGATAATGCAACTTGGTGGGCTCATTTAGTATTGATTTATTTTAAAAGACATTATTGCAATAAACACAAACCTGATGAATGTCCATTAGCAAATAAAGTATGTGTTAGTTGTAAATGTAAAAAATAACAAATTTAAGGGGATTTGAGATGATTATAATTGAGGGATTAGATGGTGTTGGTAAAACAACTTTAGTTGATTATTTTGTGAATATGGGAATGAAAAAATATCATTTTGATTATGATGCTCAAAATATGAATTTGTTTACAAAATATATGCGAGTATTAGATGAAAAAACTGATATTTTAGTTTTAGATAGATCTTTTATAAGTGAAATGGTATATGGTCCTGTATTGCGTAATAATTGTAAATTAACAATTGAACAATATACTGAATTATTAAAATTATATAGAGAAAAAGGAGCTACAATAATTTATTTAACAGCCCCAAAAGAAGTTTTATTAGAAAGAAGAGCTAATGATTTAAAGGATTATGAAATGATTGATAAATATTATGAAACTCTAAATACTAGATATGATGAAATTATGGATTATAGTTGTAATTATATAAATGTTTTACAATATGATAGTTTTGCTATGAATAAAGAAGAAATTCAAAATAATACTAAGAGGTTGATTGTTAAATGATAGATTTATGTTTTGTTGGAAATTGTTCAATAGATTTAATTAAAAATGAAAACGGGAATGAGGAAACATTTGGTGGTAGTGCTATATATAGTTCACTATCATGCCGAAGTGTTTCTGATAAAAGTATAGGAATAATAAGTAATGTTGATAACAAATTAAAAAAATTATTAGAATCAAAACAAATATATTTATTTGGTAAGGTTGTTGATGAGATAAATACTTTTGAGATAGATGAATCTTTAGGGACTTGTAATTTTATAAAACAAGGTAATAATGATATTTTAATTAGTGAAGATATTGAGATAAATTATTTACATGTCTCGTTTAGAAAAGGTGTAAATATAGATAATGTTTTGAAAAATCCAAAAATAAGATATAATCATTTATCTATAGATGTTATGATACATAGTATAGATAGTTTTATAGAAATGATAGAAAAATATATTGATAAAATTGATATAATTTTTTGTAATAATGAAGAGTATCAAGTTTTAAAAAAACATTTTAATAATTTGCCACTTACTATTATTACAAATCAAGACAAACCAGTTATAGCTGTAAATAAGGAAGAAAATATATATTTTAATGTTCCACAAAATATTTCTACGATATCTTCCACAGGGGCAGGAGATTCCTTTATAGGAGGCTTCTTAGCAGAGTATTCAAAAAATCAAAATCTTAATAGTGCAATAAATAAAGGTATTGCTAATGCAAGTTATTCTGTAACTAAATTTGGCCCTATTGATATTTCATATAGAAATAATGAAACATTTAAAAATGGTATTTTACCTAAAAATATAATAGTTGTAGGTAATTCGTGTGCAGGCAAAACAACTTTTATTGATTTTTTTAAATCATTTTATAATATATATACAGATATTGATGATTTGGCTCCATTGTTAGAAATGTTTATGATAGATGACGTTTCTAGTGGCAAAAATCTTGATGATTTTATTAATCTTAAAAATAAGTTAATATTCATGAAAGATATTTATAATCATTATCTAAATAATTTTTCTAATATAGAGCACTATTCTGTCATTGCAAAAAATGGGGAGGGACATGATATTATAAATCCTGATCTTTGGGATATAATTTTAAAAAGATCAGTAGGAGTATTAAAAAATGAAAATAACATAATTCAATTTTCTCGAGGACGAGATGAAGAATATGAAAAAAAATATGGGAATGATGTTTATAAAAGAAGTCTAGAAATTGTTCTTCAAGAACTAGATAATAAAACAAGTACTATTATAATAAATTTGGTTTCAGATTTAAAAATGCGAAAAGAAAGAAATAAAATTAGATTTGAACAAGGTGGTCATTTCGTTTCTGAAGATACTATGGATAATGTCTATAAGGATGATATTTTCCAATATGAGCATATTGGAGATAGTAAAGGTGTTATAAATTTGTCAGGAGTAAATTATCCTGTATATACGATTAATAATAATAAAATGTTATCACCAATTGAACTGTCTGAATTTTTAATGTATAATGTTAGTGAAATATTAAAATATTATGAAGAATTCAAGGAGAAAAAAATAATGAATATGAAAGAAATTCAAAAGGAAATATGGCAAAATAAACAAAATAAAGGATTCAATACCACAGATGTTAATAAAGAATTTTGCTTATTATATGGGGAAGTTGCTGAAGCATATGATGCATATAGAAAAAAGAAAGATGATTTAAACGAAGAACTTGCCGATATTGCAATATACCTAATGGGGTTATCTGAAATGCTTGGTTTTGATTTAGAAACTGAAATTTTGAAAAAAGTAGATAAAAATGGTAAAAGAGTATATAAAAATATAGATGGCGTTAATGTCAGAGTTAGTGATTAATTTTCAAAACGTATCAAAAAAGTACATATTTGTACCAAAAACGGACTGAAAATGACTTGACTCTATCTTGTCAAGTAGTATAATATAGTAAAATATGCAAGAACTGTGAAGAAATCTTGCATATTTTTTGTGACACAAATTGAGCAAAGAATGACATAAATTAGACATGAAATGAGCTTGACTTGTGTTTGTCAATAGTTATAATAGTGTATGATATGAAAAAATTATGTAGAGAGGAACTATGCGTTCTTCTTTTTTTATTTTGAAAGAAGGTGGTATAAAAATTAAAAACTAGAGGAAGCACATTTTTTTAATGGTTTATGATAAAGCGGTCACTTTTATTAAAAAGAGTAGCCACTTTTTTTGTTGGTATTAAAGGAATATTTATATATGAGTAGCTGCTTACTACTTAAAAAGTAGTCATTTTTGCAAGTGCAAAAATAGTAATGACACCACTATATTTACTTTATTTTATAAGGTATATATAAGTTTATGGTGTTATTCTCCTTATGCCCATTAAAAATATGCAGTATTTTTTACTTAAAAAACAGCTTAAAAATAGTAAAAGTGGCTACTCATAATTTTAAAAAATGGAGGAAAACTTTATGAGATGTACTGAAAGAACTACGCTAAGAATAGATGATAATTTAAAAACTAGAATTAGGCTTTTAGCAATTAAAAATAATTTTAGTATGAATAAAATGTTTATCTATTTATTAGAACTAGGTTATAGATCTTATGTAGAAAGATATGAAAAAGATTATGAATTTAAAATGGAAGGAGGGAAAATATTATGGTAATAAGAACAGAAAAACTTACTAATTATACAAAGATTGATAACACTTATTTAGAAGATAAAAATATATCTTTAAAGGCAAAAGGATTATTAACTTTAATGTTATCTTTACCTGATGTATGGAATTTTAATATTAATGGGTTAAGGCTTTTATGTAAAGAAAGTAGGTTAGCTATTACTAATGCATTAAAAGAATTAGAAGAAAATAAATATTTAATTATTGAAAAAGGTCATTCTAAAGATGGTAAGTTTTTATATAACTATATTGTTTATGAAAAACAATATACCCAAAAAGTACACACTGAACAACCATATATGGATAATTAGATAATATTAATAACTAAAAGATTAATAAAGTAAAACAAAGATAAAATAGATAAAACCAAAAATTAAATTTTTTTTATAAAAAAACTCTTGCAAAATTCATTTTTTTAAGTGATAAATATTAAAACTAAATTTTAATTTATTGATGTCTAATTTATGAAATGTGAGACTTTGATATTAATCTTAATCAGTTATTAGTATAAAAAAATAATGTCCCTTAAAATGACTTAAATTAGAAATGAAGGAGTGTGTTTAATATGTATTTAAAAAATACAAGTAATGAAGTAAAAGAATTAGTGTTAAAAATAAATCAACTTGATAAAGAAAATAAACTAAAATTTATTGATTATATTTTTAACTTATGGGATAAAAATCAAATTAATAGTTTGAATGAAGTTAATCCTAATTTACTTGATGATAGTATTGATATAGAAATATTTAATCCAAGCAGTATTGATTATCCTTATTTAGTAATTGATATTAAAGAGTATTGGAACTATAATTATAATCTTTATCGTCTTTATCCAAAAGAATATAAAAAGATGATACGAAGATTTGAAAGATTGTCATTTAAAAAAAAGAAAGATGTACTTATAGAATTATTTTTGATATTAGAACATGATGAATTATTACCTGATATTATTGATGGCTATGAAATAGCTAGAAGAGTTATAGAATATTAATTATTAAAAACTAAATTGTTATTTGAAAACTTAATTTATTTCAAATGATGATTTAGTCTAATTTTGTCCTTTGAGGTATTTAAGTTTTCAAATTTTTTGTAGAACTTAATACCTTAAGTTCTTTTTTAGTTTTTATAAAAATAAACTTAAAAGAAAGGACAAAGTATATGGAAAACATAAATAAAGTTCCATCTAAAATAATAGAAATAGAAACAAGTATAAAATTACTTGAATATTTAAAAAGAAAAAGTGTTATAGATGATGAAATGTATAATTTTTGTATTAATAAATTGTTAAATAAAATAGAATTTGAAAAAAGTAAAATTAATGATGAATATATAAATGATTTGAATAATTATAAAATTTTAACTTAGGAGGTGTGATTATGGACTTATATACAGTTAGGAATAATATTATGAAAGGTGTTCCACTACAAGAATTAAATTTAAGAGTATGTTTTTATGCAAGAGTATCAACTGATAAAGATGAACAATTACATTCTTTGCAAAGTCAAATATCTTTCTTTAATGAATATATTAGTAAAGTTCCTAACTGGTGCTTTATAGGTTCATATATTGATGAAGGTATATCAGGTACACAAGTTAAAAAAAGAGAAGAATTTTTAAGAATGATTGAAGATGCTAAAAGACACAAATTTGATTTAATATTAACTAAAGAAATATCAAGATTTTCAAGAAGTACATTAGATAGTATTATGTATACACAAGAATTATTATCTAATGGTGTTGGTGTATATTTTCTAAATGATAATATTAATACAATATTACCTGACTCTGAACTTAGACTTACCATGATGTCTAGTATTGCTCAAGATGAAGTAAGAAGACTATCTGAAAGAGTTTCATTTGGTATGAAAAGAAGTATTGATAATGGTGTTGTGCTAGGTTGCTCTAATATTTATGGTTATGTAAAAGATAAAGGAAAATTAGTAATTGATGAAGAACAAGCAGAAATGATTAAAATAATATTTGATAGATATGCTAATACAACTGATGGATTATCTAAAGTATCAAGATATTTATATAATTTAGGTTATAAAAGTAGAACAGGAAAAAGAATAGATACTACAATACTTACTAGAATTATAGAAAATCCCAAATATAAAGGATATTATTGTGGACACAAATCAAAAGTACTAGATTATCGTACTAAACAAAAGAAAAGATTAAATGAATCTGATTGGATTATTTATAAAGATTATGAAAATGTTCCACCAATCGTATCTGAAGAACTATGGGAACGAGCTAATATTAAACTAAAGCAACGACAAGATAGTTTTACAAATCGTGCAGTTAATAAAGCGGTATTTCAAAATAGATATACATATTCAGGAAAAATATATTGTGGATGTCATAATCTTACTTATCACAGATCAAGTGCTGGTAAGAGAAAAAATAATCCTGTATGGGAATGTCAAGTATATAGGCGTGAAAGTTTAAAAGGTTGTTCTAATCCTAGGGTATTTGAACTAGAACTAGATGAAGTGGTTAAAGATATGTTTAATAAATTATTTAAAAGAAGAAATAATATTTTTGATGAGATATTAAGTGAATGTAAAAATTATTTAGAAACTAATAATAATGAATCAGATACTAAAAATTTAGAGTCTAAAATATTAGTTTTAAATAATAAAAAGGATAAATTACTCGAACTGGTTATGGAAGAATATTTATCTAAAGAAGATTACAAAAAACAGATAGATTTAATAAATGAAGATTTAACTATTTATCAAAATAAAATAACTGAATTAAAAAGTAATAAGAAAGATAAAAACTATATAGAAAATAAAATTAATGAAATTAAAAGTTCAATAGAAAAATGTTTAGAAGATGATAAATGTTATAGTGATATATTTAATGAGATAATAGATAGAATAATAGTTCATAAACAAAGTGATAAACAAATTAAATTGGATATTTTTATTAAGACAGGAGAAAGTGTATATACTACTTCTGATAATTTAGGCAAAAAGTTTCATTTATTAGACCCCGTTACAACAAGTAAGGGGAGTAAGTGCTGCAATTAACGGTGGAAAACTTTACACTCCATACATCGTAAAAAGCATTAGTGAAAGTCAAACTAATGAAATGATAGTTTTAAATCAGCCAAAATTTAACGGCAGTGTGATAACTGAAGAAACCTCAAGTTTAGTAAGATATGCTCTAGAAAGCGTTGTCGCAAATGGCACTGGTAAAAATGCTTACATTGAAAATTATCGTGTAGGCGGCAAAACTGGAACTGCCCAAAAAGTCAAAGATGGCAGATACATGGTAGGAGATTATATACTATCTTTTGTAGGTTTTCTTCCAGCAGACAAACCAGACTATGTCGTCTATGTTGCTATAAATAATCCTAAAGGAGTGACCCAGTACGGTGGAACTGTTTCAGCTCCAGTAGCAAAAAATATCATGCTCAGCATCATAGATTATAAAAATTATAAAGAAGAGCCAGCTGAAAAAAGTAGAGAATATACGTGGCTTGATGAAAAATATTATTACTTACCAAACGTAATTGGAATGAACTTATCAGATGCCAAAAAAACTCTAAAAAATTTTAAAATAGAATACGCTGGAGAAGGCACAAACATCATTGCCCAAGAACCAAACTCTATATGGGTTAAAGAGGGTAGCATAGTTAAACTTCTTCTAGATGATTAACATAAATTATGTAAATCTTGTTTACTCTTTAAATTAAAAATAGTATAATTAAAAGCGAGGTGAAAGTATGCTTATTTTAGCTAAATCAGTTTTAGGATTAATGCTTGGCTTTGTCTTATCATTAATTGCCGCAGTTATCTTAATACCAATATTAAAAAAATTAAAAGTAGGACAAAGTGTAAGTAAATTAATTAATGAAAGACACTTAAAGAAAGATGGAACACCAACAATTGGCGGCTTAATATTTATTATTCCAACAATCATAATTATGGTAATTCTGCACCTAAGAGGAAGCATTGAATTTAATGCAAACCTAATAATTTTAATGTTTGTCTTCTTAGCTTATGGTGCTTTAGGTTTTGTCGATGATTTCTTAAAAGTAAAATTTCATAATAATAAAGGACTTAGCATTGTGAGTAAATTAATATTTCAAACTATCATAGCTTTAGTCTTCTATATAATTTATAGAAATAATGGTGGTGACTCTAACTTAGTAATATCATCTCTTGGTATTGATTGGTCACTAGGCTGGGTATTTGGAATCTTTATCTTATTAGTACTTGTAGGAACTACTAATGCAGTTAATATATCTGATGGCTTAGATGGCTTAGCAGGTGGCTTAAGTGTCGTTGCTATTCTTGCTTACGGAGTTATCGCTTGGGGATCAAAATGGATTCTAGGTTATCAAGAAATAGCGATTTTTGCTTTTGTATTAACTGGTGCCATTTTAGGTTTCCTAGTATTTAATACTCATCCCGCAAAAGTATTTATGGGAGATACTGGTTCACTAGCCCTTGGTGGTGCTCTTGCCACTATCGCCATATTAACGAAACACGAATTATCACTATTACTTATTGGTGGCGTATTTGTAATAGAAACCTTATCAAGTGCAATTCAAATAATTGCAATCAGAAAATTTCATAAAAAAGTATTCTTAAAAGCTCCACTTCATCATCATTTTGAAGAATTAGGCTGGGAAGAAACTGACATAGTTAAACTATTTTGGGTAGTCGGTTTATTTCTAGCAATGGTAGGAATTATTTACGGAGTTTGGTTATAAAATATTAGTAGGTGATTAAATGAAAAAAAGCCTACTAATTTTTTTATCCGCATTTTTATTATCCACCTTTGGCTTACTAATGATATACTCGTCAAGCCATATTTGGAGTGAATATAAATTTAATGATCCATACTACTATGTTCGGCATCAGCTAATTTTCTTTTTTATTGGTTTAATCTTAATTTACTTTATCCGTAAAATAGATTACAAATTATATTACAAATACTCAAATATTATATTACTCGGTAGTTTTATTTTATTAATATTAGTTTTAATTCCTGGACTTGGCCAAGTAAGAAATGGTTCAAGAAGCTGGTTTGGCATTGGCTCGTTAGGCATTCAGCCAAGTGAACTTGCAAAAATATCTTTAATAATCTTCACTGCAAAATACTTATCAAAAAGTGAAAAAAACATTAAATTTTTTAAAAATGGAACTCTGCCAATTCTTCTAATAATCTTTCTCTTTTTCGGCCTAATTATGTTAGAACCAGACTTTGGAACGGGTATGGTAATTGTTATGAGTCTAATGTTTATGCTCTTTATTTCTAATATCAAAATATCGTTTTTTGGAATAATGGGCACTCTAGGCTTAGGCGGAATAGTCGCTCTTATCATCATTGCACCATATAGACTAGCCCGTATTTTATCATTTCTAAATCCTTGGAGTGATCCATTAGGTAGTGGTTTTCAAATAATTCAAAGTTTGTACGCCATTGGACCTTCTGGTCTATTTGGTAAAGGTTTAGGAAACTCAGTACAAAAACATTTCTATTTACCCGAACCCCAAACTGACTTTATATTTGCTATCATCAGTGAAGAATTTGGCTTTTTAGGTATTATGATACTAAGTATTTTATTCTTAACTTTATTTTATAACACGATTAAAATAAGCTTAAATCAAAAAGACTTATTTGCTAAATATTTATCGTTTGGGCTTATCATAGAAATAATCTTTCAAACTATTCTAAATATTTCAGTTGTAATTGGGCTAGTACCAGTAACTGGCGTTACCTTGCCATTTATTAGTTATGGAGGATCAAGCTTGCTTATTAGTATGATATCTATTGGTATAATTCTTAATATTAGTAGGGAAAAATAAAGTCAAAAAGGATTATTAAAACCAATATAACGCCATAATATGGTTTGCAAAACTTCTAAAAATAAAAAGTTTTGCAAATACACTTGCAAAACTTTACTTATAAATTATTTTGTGGTATTATTATTTTGGAGATGAACTATATGATAATTAGAGAAAAATATTTAAAGCAAATGATAGATTCTAAAGATACTGAATTTATAAAAGTTATAACTGGTGTAAGGCGTTCAGGTAAATCAACATTATTATTAATGTTTAAAGATTATTTACTTAAAAACGGTGTAAAAAAAGAAAATATAATTCATATAAATTTTGAGTCAGCATTATATGATAATATTAAAAATTATAAAGATTTATATCAACACATTAAAGAAAAAATAAAAAATGATAAAATGTACTTATTATTAGACGAGGTTCAAAATGTTGAGTCTTGGGAAAAAGCAATTAATTCATTTAAAGTTGATTTTAATATAGATATATACATTACTGGATCTAACGCTTATTTATTATCAAGCGAGCTTTCTACGCTTTTATCAGGAAGGTATATAGAAATAAAAATGTATCCTTTATCTTTTAAGGAATTCTTAACATTTAATAAATATGATGATAATAATTTAGAAGATAAATTTAATGAATATTTAAAATTTGGTGGACTTCCTGCTATTACTTTAATCAAAGATAATAATGAATTAATTTTATCATACTTAAATGACATATATAATACCATAGTTAAAAAAGATATAATTGATAGAAATAATATCAAAGACACAGCCTTGCTAGAAAACATTATCAAGTATTTATTTAATAATGTAGGCAGTCCAATATCTTCAAATAAAATAAGTGATTACTTAAATAGTAATAAGATAGTTCAAAAAGCAAATCATCAAACAATAGATAATTATTTAAATATGCTTGAAAAGTCATATATAATTTATAAAGCAGATAGAACTGATGTTAAGAGTAAAGCTTTGCTAAAGACTCTAGGAAAATATTATGTTTCTGATACTGGATTGCGAAATATAATTCTTGGATTTAGAAATATAAATGAAGGACATCTTCTTGAAAATGTAGTATATCTAGAACTATTAAGAAGAGGGTATAAAGTAAATATAGGAAAAACTTCTGATTATGAAGTTGATTTTGTCGCAGAAAATCCGCATACAATTAAATATTATCAAGTAACCCAAACATTAAGTGATGAACAAGTAAAAAATAGAGAATTAAGAAGTTTAGAAAGCATATCTGATAATTACGAAAAAATAATTTTATCTATGGATAAATCAATAAACAATGATTTCAATGGAATAAAAGTCAAAAATATAATAAATTGGTTATTAGAAACTGAAGATTAGCACCTCTAAAATAAAAAGAAAATAATAGCATTTTCAAAAAATTCAATGTATACTAAATAAGGTGAATATAGATGTTTAATAATTGGATATTTTGGGTGATAATTTATTTGATAACTGCTGTAATTTTTGCACAAAGTTTTAAAGTAGCTAATAAAAAGATGAAATCTGCAACCTCGCTGACTATCTTATTAGAAATACTTACATGCACATTTTCTATTATCTTTATCCCGTTTTTTAAAATAAAAATAGCATCAGATGCACGTACATATATCGTTCTTTTTATCGTAGGTTTAATCTACGCTGTAACTGATAGACTAAATACCGAATCAAGATACGGCCTAGCACCATCAACATTTAGTATGCTAAAACAGTTATCTTCAGTTTTCATGTTAGTACTAAGTTTCATTTTTCTAAAAGAAGAGCTTGTTATAAACAAAATTTTAGGAGCAGGGCTTATTATCATCGCTAATTTTCTTCTCGGATTAAACAAAAATGGTAAATTTGAATACAACAAATATTTTATTTATTTAATAATCTCTAACTTTTTATTTGCCGTAGCAATGTTAATTAATACAAGTCTTTCAAGTAAATTTAATATTGCAATATACACGATGATTACTACTGGCATCCCAGCAATAATTTTAACGCTAACCACTAAAACAACATTTAAAATGTTAAAAGACGAATTTAATCTATACGATAAAAAGAAATTCTTATTAGCAGCTTTTTGCTGGAGTGTAATGCTCATCTCATCAGTTAAAGCTTATGAGTTTGGTGTCGTAAGCATTGTTGCACCGCTTCTAACCCTTACATCAGTTTTAAATACTATATATGAATTTATATTAAATAAAGACCGCAAGGAACTAATTTTAAAACTGATTGTTTGTCTAATAATTATATTTGGTGTAGTTTTATTAAAATATTAATATAAAAAATGTGTCAAATGATTGTTCGTATATAACTAAAAAAATATTTGTATGACATTCTAAGATTTGTCAATAACAAATTTTTGTGTTATATTAATGCATACTGAAAAGACACGAAATTTCTATTTTTTTAAAATTTTGAAATTATGTGCTTATTTAGTATATAATATTAATGTAATCAAGTGGTGTTGATTACTTATCTAATTGTTTGCATAGTACAAAAATTTGTCGAAGAAGTTTAGTTGTACATGCAATTGTTGCAACGTAATGATGTTTTCCTTCATTACGTTTTTTTCTGTAATAAGTTTCAATATCATTTTCTATATGACATACTCTGGTAACACTTAGAATATTTAATATAGATACAAAAAGAATTTTTCTTAAATATTTGTTTCCAGATTTGGAAATTGGACCTTTTATATTTATAGATTTACCAGATTGCTTTATTGAAGGATCTAATCCACAGTACGCAGTTAATTCTTTTATGTTTTTAAATCTATTTATGTCACCAATTTCTGCGATTATTAGCGATGCTGTAAATTCACCAATACCAAAGATAGAATTAATACTTTCAAAGTATTTAGTTTTCTTCCCTAAAAATATTATTTTATATTTAATTGTTTCTATTTCTTTTTGATAAGTATTAATTAATCTTGCAAGTTGTGACAGACTTGAAGTTATTTCATCATCTTTCGAAACAGATGGATAAGAGTTGATTGCATATTCTTTTATTGTTGCAGGTTTCTTTTTCCAATGTCTAAAACCATACTTTTTAAAGAAATTTTGTAATGTATCTATTCTAGTATTAGAAATAATATCAGCATGTGGATATTTTTCAATAAAACTTAGTGCCAAGTCACTATAAATAGTTTTCTTTTTAAATATTAACTCATATTCAGGAAAACACAAATAAACTAAATTTTTATATCTATTTTTTAAATTAACACATAGTTCATCTAAAGCGTGATATTGTCTAGATAGAGCATTCATATTTAAATAAATATCATCTGGTTTAATATATTCTCTAAAATCAGTATTAAAGAATAATTCTGACAAAGATATACAATCTAATTTATCGGTTTTTGTTTTTCTTAAGTTACGTTTATACATTTTTGAGTATAATGCATTAATAACAAATACTTTGAAGTTGTTTTTTATGAAAAATCTTTCAACAGGTCTATGATAAATACCCGTAGATTCCATTATTACAGAAACATTATCTAATTTTTGCTTATTAATTTTATTAAGTAAATTAGTAAAATCATTAATAGAATGATTAATTTCATATGGTTCAATTAGAACTTCACCACAAGAACTAATTAAAGATACCATACTTTTACCTTTAGCCACATCAATGGCTAGAACACTTTGCATAGGCATACTTCCTTTCATATACGATTGAACTCTAGAATCTCAATATTCCTCATCACGCTTGTTATATAAGATTAAAAATTAATCCTCACATTCTAAAACTAGGATAATAAAAAGAAAAGAGCTAGGCCGTCATAGAAATGGATACAAAGACCCTTGGTATAATTTGCCTAAACTCAATCGCAGATATTTATATTCATTTTTATAAAAATGAATATAAATATTATAATGTAAATATCAAAAGTTTCAACTTATCAAAAACTAATCAATTTACTACTCAGTATTATACGTGATATAATACAAATGATGTTTATGGAAATATTAAGTGATATTGACAATATTATTAATAACATTATGAATAACATGGGAGCGTTTGCTCCAATTTTAGCTTGCCTTTTAATCTTAGTTGAAAGCATGTTACCAATTCTTCCACTAGCAGTATTTATAACAATTAACTTTTACTACATGGGCACTGTAACTGGTTTTTTAATAAGCTGGGTACTCACTTGTATCGGCTGTTATTTCTCATACAAATTATGTAGAACAAAACTAAAAAAGCACTTTGATAATATGCTCGACAAAAAAGAGCATAAACAACTAAGAAGGCTTATGAGAGTTACCAATAAACTAAAACTAGAACAATTAACTCTTTTAATAGCAATTCCATTTACTCCCGCATTTATGGTAAACATCGCCGCAGGCTTATCAAACATGGACGCTAAAAAATATTTAATATCTATAATTATAGGTAAAATCTTCTTAGTTTACTTTTGGGGCTTCATTGGTACAGGTCTAATTGAAAGCATCCAAAATCCTAAAATCTTAATCAAAATAGCAATTTATTTAGTCATATCTTTTGTTATAAGCAAAATAATTAATAGAAAATTTAAAATAGAATAGAGGTCATTTTATGGAGTACGTTATAATCGCTTTACTAGTAATAGTTATTATATTACTAATTATCTTATTAACTAAAAAAAATAATAATGAAGAAATTACTTATCGTTTAGGTAAATTTGAAACTGAATTAACCAAAGAAATAGGCGAGTTTAAATATTCTTTCAGTAAAAATATTGAAACTGATTTTAAAGGTCTAAATGACGTTATCATCAATAGACTAGAATCAATTAGCAACAAGGTTAATGAAAGACTAGATGTCGGCTTTGAAAAAACTAATAAAACATTTACATCTATTTTAGAAAGAATCAGTAAAATAGATGAAGCTCAAAAGAAAATAGATGGTCTATCAAATGATATTATTTCACTTCAGTCAGTCTTAACAGATAAAAAGACTAGAGGTATCTTTGGTGAGACTAATCTTAATTACATCCTAAATAGTGTTTTTGGTGTAAATGATAAAATATATCAAACTCAGTATACACTACCAAACGGCTATATTGCCGATGCTATGCTATTTGCTCCAGAGCCACTAGGTACTATCGCAATTGATTCAAAATTTCCTTTAGAGCACTATCAAATAATGATTGATAATAAAAAAGAAAAAGCTGAAAGAGAGCTAGCAACAAAAGCCTTTAAAATAGATGTTAAAAAACATATAGATGCCATTAAAAATAAATATATCATCCCAGGCACAACCGCAAACGAAGCAATCATGTTCTTACCAGCAGAAGCAATCTTTGCTGAAATCAATGCTTATCACCCTGACTTAATTGAATACTCATATAAAGCTAAAGTATGGATTTGTAGTCCAACAACCCTAATGAGCACTTTAACAATAATTAGCATGATTCTAAAAAATATTGAAAGAGACAAATACGCTAAAGTAATTCATGAAGAACTAACAAAACTAGGTATTGAATTTAACCGTTACCGTGAAAGATGGGATAAGCTATCAAGAAGCATTAACACCGTTTCAAAAGATGTAGAAGATATCCATACAACAACTGAAAAAATAACCAAACGCTTTGCTTCCATTAGCAACGTAAACCTAGAATTAGAAAACAAAGATCAATAAAATGTCAAATCCAATTATTTCCTCAAAAAATAATTGGATTTTTATGTTATAATTATTATATATAAGGAGTAGAATATGGAATTTATTGAATTAAAAGATGTCTATAAAGTATATAAAAATGGAGTAACTGGTCTTGCAGGAGTAAACCTACAAATTAAAAAAGGGGACTTTGTATTCATTATCGGTTCTACTGCAAGTGGTAAATCTACTTTAATTAAAACATTATATAGAGAAGAAAAAGTTACTAAAGGTTCCGTATACGTTGGCGGTGTTAACGTATCAAGACTTAAAAATAATAAAACTTATAAATTAAGAAGAAAAATTGGTATTGTGTTCCAAGACTATAAACTCCTTCCTAAACTGACAGCTTATGAAAATGTTGCATACCCTCTAGAAAGTTATGGAATGAGTTCAAGTGAAATAAGACCACTAGTAATGAATGCCCTAAAGCATGTAGGCTTAAAAGATAAAACAAGAAGTTTCCCTCATCAGCTATCAGGTGGTGAACAACAAAGAGTTTGCATCGCTCGTGCTATTGTAAATAAACCAAAACTATTACTATGCGATGAACCAACTGGAAATCTAGATCCTGAAACATCAAAAGAAATAATGGGATTCATTGAAAAAATTAATAAAGATTTAGGAACTACCGTCGTGATGGCAACTCATGATAAAGACATCGTAAATAGAATGAAAAAAAGAGTAGTAGTAGTTCAAAATGGCCTTATAGAAGGAGACTATTTGAAAGGAAGTTACAAAGTAAGTGAAAATATTTAGAATAATTGGCAGAAGTATAACCGGAGCAGCTAAAAGCATTGCTCGTAATTTTAGTTTAAGTATGGCCTCAATAACTTGTACAGTAATTACTCTAATCTTGGTCTCACTTGGACTATTAGTATCATATAACGTTAACAACATTACTAAAGACATTGAAAAAGAACTAACAATTGTTGTATTTATGCAAAAAGACATTACAGAAGAAGAATTAAAAACGACTGAAGAAAAATTAAAGAAAATAGATAACGTAGAAAAAGTAACATTTACATCTAAAGAAACAATTAAAAATGACATGATGAGTGAATATCCTTCTTTTTCTAAAATGATGGATAGTTGGAAAGAAAATGATAATCCATTTCAAGATTCATATATAATAAAAGTAAAAGATGTAAGAGACATTAACGAAACCGTTACTACAATCAAAAATCTAGACAAAATAGATTTAGTCAAATACAGCGAAAGCACAATTGGTGAACTTATTAAAATATTTGACGCTATTAAAACCGGCACGATTATCCTTGTAGTAGGCCTAATTCTCGTAACCGCGTTCTTAATAAACAACACCATCAAAATAACCATCTTCTCAAGAAGAAATGAAATAGATATCATGAGACTAGTAGGAACTAGTAATACAGTAATAAAACTACCATTTCTGTTTGAAGGATTATTTATTGGGGTACTAGGATCTATAATTCCTATCCTTATAACAATCTTTGGTTACAACTATGCTTATGATGCTTTATCATCACTAGGAACATCAAACCTCCTTAGCGTAATAAAACTAGTAAATCCTGATGCCATTGTTTATAAAGCATCCCTAATCATTTTAATAATTGGTGCCGTAGTTGGTATGTTTGGTAGTGTCAAAGCTGTTAGAAAGTATTTAACCGTATGAGAAAGATAAGTAAAATATTATTAATTATAATTATGCTCTTAGTATTTATGCCCAAAGTAAATGCATCAAGTGCTAACACCATCGCTGAACTAAGAAAAGAAATAGAAGCCCTAAAAGCTAAAAAACAAGCTCAAGGAAATAAAAAAGCTCAAACTCAAAGCGAAATAAATACTACGACAAATAAACTAAACAATACAAAAAATGAAATAACTGAAGGCAGAAATCAAATAGAAACTGCAAGACTAGAAATAAAAAAGTTAGACAAAGAAATAGAAGAAGGCACTGAAAATATTAAAAGTTTAATGAACTCTTACCAAATTAACGGTGCAGATAATGCTTACATGGATTATATTTTTAAAGCAGAAAGCTACGCCGACTTTGTTTATCGTTACACTGTAATCAAACAAGTAATTGATTATAATAAAGAACTAATTGATGGTTGGAATGAAAAAATAATTCAAAATGAACAATTACAAGTAGACTTAGCAAACAAAGAAGTAGAACTAAATAAAAAAGTTTCAGAATACGAAACTAACATAGATAAGCTCGGCGATAAACTCGCAGCATATTCTGACATCGTAATGGACATTCAAGATGAAATAGACTCTACACAAGAATTATTAAATTACTACAAAGAGTTAGGATGTGGCGAAAATCAAAATATCTACGAATGTATTTCCGTAAAAGGTGATACAATGTTTAGAAAGCCTTTAGTTAAAGGTACAATAACCAGTTATTATGGTTATAGAATTAATCCATTAACAGGAAAAGGAACTAAATTTCATAGTGGTACTGATATTGGTGGTAATAAAGAAGGAACTAATGTATATGCAACTGCCAATGGTACAGTAGGTAAAATCATTCGTAAAGCTAAATGTGGTGGTAATCAAGTATACGTATGGCATACAATAGGTGGTAAAAAATACACTAGTTTATACATGCACTTACTAAACATTAACGTTAGTATCGGTGATAAAGTAAACTCAAACACTGTAGTAGGTACTGTTGGTGGTGGCAAAGGAACCTGGGCTTGGGAAACTTGTTCAACCGGCGCCCATTTACACTTCTCAGTAGCAACTGGTTGGTATGGTGATAAGAACTCTTACGTATCATATAGTAGTTTCTTAGCTCACTTAATAGATTCTAAAGAAGTAGCTAAATTACCTAATAAAGGAAAATGGTGGTATTCAAGATAATACCACTTTTTAAGTGTAATGAAATGTTAAAAAAATTTAACCACTTAAATTTTACGCTATAATTTGCCGAAATCCTTGCTAAAAAATCAATAATATTATATTATACCAGTAGGTGATTAAATGAAAAACGTAGTTGTTTTTGGAGGTGGCACCGGCTTATCTCACATCTTAAAAGGTTTAAAACTATTCCCTGTAAATGTAACTGCAATTATTTCCGTAAGTGATAATGGTTCATCAACAGGTATTCTAAAAAAAGAAATGAATATTCCCGCAATAGGTGATATAGCAACTGTAATGATCAGTATGGCAAATACTAGTGAAGACATTAAGAAACTATTAAGGTACCGTTTTAAAAATACCAGCTTAGAAAATCATGCTGTAAAAAACTTTCTTCTAGCAGCTCTATACGACATAAAAGGAAATCTAACTGACGCTATAAATATCATGTGTGGTATGTTAAATATTAAAGGTACAATCCTGCCAATAAGCGAAGATGTTATTGAAATTGTTGGTCACTATGCTGATGGCAAAAAAATAGTAGGGGAAGAACAAATTACTCAAAATGGCAAACCAATAACTGAATTAACTTACAACAAAAAAATAAAAGTAAATAAAAAAGTATTTAAAGCAATAGAAGAAGCCGACTTAATTATCTTTAGTCCAGGCTCACTTTATACAAGCATCTTGCCACACTTAATTATTCCTGAAGTAGCTGAAAAAATAAATGCCACATCAGCACCTAAAATGTATATTGCAAATCTATTTACTCAGCCAGGAGAAACTGATAACTTTGGCGTATCAGACCACTTAAAAGTTTTAGAAAGATACGTAAAAATAGATGCCGTAATTGCTAATAATTCTCACCTTCCACAAAAAGAACTAAAAAAATACATGACTAAAGAGCAAAAAGATCAAGTAAAACTAGATAAAAGAAAAATCAAAGATATGAACGTAGAACTTCTAGCAGATAAAATATTTACTTTAGAGGAAGGAATAATCAGACACGACTCACTAAAAACAGCTTATTTAATATTTTCATATCTAATGAAAAGAGATGAACAATGACATTCACAACGCAAATAAAAGAAGAAATAACTAAAGACTTTCAAAACGTACCCGAAGAATTAACCGCAGTATGCACATATTTGCATTTTAATAGTGCCCTTCAAAATGACACTTTATCAGTAACCATCATTAATGCCTCTGTCGCAAGATGGGTCTTTAAAAACTTAAAAGAAATTTATAACATTGATATTAAACTAACAACTAGAACTATGAAAAGATTTAAAGTAAGAAACTTATATATATTAGAAATCAAAGAGAAACTAGACACCATCATTGCTGACATCGAAGGGACTCTAGAAAATATTAAATCTGAAAGCAATGAAGCCAAAAGAGCATTCTTAAAAGGTGTATTTTTATCATGTGGTAGTATAAATGACCCAAAGAAAAATCAATACCACTTAGAGTTTCTAGTCAAAGAAGAAAAAGATGCAAAAACTATTAATGACGTTCTACTAAGCTTAAAATTAAAAAGCAAAATCCTAAAAAGAGAAAGAGAATACATGATTTATATTAAATCTAGTGAAAACATTGCTGACTTTATTAAATCCCTAGGAGCAGTAAACTCATTATTTTACTTTGAAGACATCAGAATCTATAAAGATCACAAAAACATGGTAAATAGACTAAACAACTGTGAACAAGCAAACATGGAAAAAACTCTTAAATCAAGCAAAATAGTTTTAGATAATATCAAATACTTAGAAGACAACGATTTATTTAATCTACTAGATGACAAATCCAAAGAAATTCTAAACTACAAAAAGAAATATCCAGACACATCCCTAGGACAACTAGCAGAAATTATCAGCCTAGAAACTGGCAAATCAATAACCAAATCAGGAATCAATCATCACATGCGTAAACTAAACGAACTAGTAAGCAAACATCAAAACGCCAAATAATTCATCCTTGACTACTACCTACATAATTTTATATAATTAAGTAAGAAAATAGGTGTGTAAATATGGAAAATAATAACGATAAAAAAATTAAAATCTATATAACTTTACTAATAACAGTAGTATGTATAATTGGAGTATCTTATGCTTATTTTAGATTAGTATTATCACAAAAAGATAACAACAGCTTAGCATCAAGAACTTGCTTTAGTACAACACTAACTGAGCAAACATCAAAAATAGCTCTAACAGACGTTTACCCCGTAACTGATGAAGAGGGTATCAAAGGAACTCCATACACATTTACTATAAAAAATAACTGTACTAATTATGTAAAAGCAACAATCACGATTGACAGTGAATACCGCACTCAAACAAGTACAACTTACCTAAACGATAATTATGTAAAAGTAAATCTATCAAAAAGTGATGTTTTAACACAAGGCAATATGCACCTAGGAAAACAAGAACTAGTAGACCTAGATAACTCTAGAAAAGGGTACAAACTACTAGAAATAAAAATGGGACCAAATCAAGAGCTTACTTACGACTTAAGAATATGGTTAGATGCTGACACAAATATAGAACAAGGTCTAAACAAAAGATGGGAAGGCAAAATAGTAGTAGCAACAGTAGCAATAAAAGCCCCAGCACCAAATGGATGGAATAGTGCTAAAGATGGAACACTACTTGCATCATTAAGAAATAACACAGAAATCTCTGAACCTATAACCATACCAGGAAAAGAAGTTAGTGCTCATACATTAGATGATGCGCCAAGTCAGACAGAAAGTGTAACAACAAATGAGCAGGCATATTATATAACTTATGGTACTGGTTGGGAAGCAAATGGTACTAAGTTTAATTTAACTGGAGCATCAGTAACAAGTGATACATATGCTAATTCATATTCAAGTTTAGTTGGTAAATATCTAATATCTTCTTATATTTCGAACACTGGTTCAAGCACTGCAGGTACAATGAAGACCACAACTGATTTAGATGGCGTATATTATGTAGTAAGTGCTACACAAAATAGTTTTACATACAAACAAATAAGTTCAAATAAAAATACGACAGAAGCCTTACTAGCAAGTACTGAAGATGATTATGGAACAAGCTATTATTTTAGAGGTGCAGTAAAAAATAACTATGTACAGTTTGCTAATAAGTGCTGGAGAATAGTAAGAGTTGGAGGAGATGGTTCAGTAAAACTTATTTTACATAATGATAATACAGCGGGAGCAGCTAATCCTTGTAATTCAGCAAATAACAGTGTCGATGCAGCATTTGCAAGATACTCTGGCACAACTTTTGAAAGTGCATTTAATACAAATAATGATGATAATGCTTATGTAGGTTTCATGTATGGAACACCTAATTCAAGTAAATATGCTGCTACTCATGCAAACACTAATAAAAGTACCATACTAACTAATTTAGAAACATGGTATAATAATAATCTAAAAACATATGAAAGCATAATAGATAATAGCGTATGGTGTAATGATAAAACAAATGTGACGGATACAAGTTATGATCCATTTAGTGTGGCACCAAATGGTTTAGGATATGGTACAAATAGCACATATTATGGAGCAACACAAAGATTAGTAAGTACAAGTGGTGGTGCTGGAGGCACTGGTCCTAGTTTAATATGCAATGGAGAATTAAGTAAAATAACATCTAAAGTAGGTTTAATAACAGCAGATGAACTAGCATTCGCAGGATATGCTGGTGGTTTATATAATACTACAACTTATTTACAAGAAAATTCAAGTTATGGTTGGTGGTGGTCCTTGTCGCCTTGCACCTTCGTTGGCAGCGGCGCTTACGTTTGGAACGTCGGCGGCAGAGAGGGCGGCAGCTATGGCTCCTTCTTCATCGCCGGCGTGAGTTACACCGGCTCGGTTCGCCCTTCAATTTCTCTTAAATCGACGACCAACGTAACTGGAAATGGTACCAGTGATACCCCATACAAAATCGTTTCGTAACAGGGCGAAAGTTCATAAAGGTCGAAATCGTCAATCGCAGATGTCCCGAGAAACCCTTCGAGTGATAAAACGAGAAAGTAAGGTAAACAATAAAATCTTCCCAAAATAACAGGTGAAATATGAAAAATAAAGAACATTCTTATGTAGATAAAATAACAATTACAATACTTATTATACTTTTTATAGTAAGTATTTTTCTGATTGTTAACAACTACATTAATAAGAACAAACTAAGTAAGTATAATGACTATAAAGCTTTAATTATTAATAGCACGACTAAATATTTAAATGCTCATAAAGACATTAAAGATAAATTAAGTAGTGATTATTTCTACTACACAATTTCTATTAAAGAGCTAGAAGATGATAATTATTTAGTGGCTAACTTAATTAATCCCAAAACTAAAGAAGAAGCATCTATTGAAACTATCGGTATCTCTTTAGATGAGTATAATAATTACGTTATAGATTATCCAAATAATTTTAAAGATGGCTTAAATATTAAAACTCTAATGTATAATATCAGTGACATTAAGTACTCTTTAGAAGATATAATTAACACTAATAAATTATGTATTACTAAAGATGGTAAAGTAGAAAAAGATGTTTTAACTACTGATAACATTAAACTAAAAAGTGACTACACATTTAACTCAATTGGCATCCATGAAATAACTTATATCTATAATAACGAAGAGTATTCATCAAATATAATTATTGTCGATGATACAGCACCTAAAATAGAAAATATCTCTTATAATAAAGATAAATATGTAAAAAGTGTAACTTTAAAGGCTAATATTTTAGATGATGACTCAGGTATCGCTTCTTATGCAGTAGATACTAACTGTTCTTCATTTAAAAATACTAATTTAAATTTAATTGAAGAAGAAATAACCGAAAATGGTACTTATTACATCTGCGTTAAAGACTTATCAAATAATATGAGTAAAAAAGAAATAATTATTAATAATATTGATAATACTGCACCAAAGGTAAATAATATTTCTTTTGATGAAAAAACTAAAATATTAACCGGTCAAATAACCGATAATGAAAGTGGCGTAGTAGCATATCAAATATCTAAAACTACTAGTGCTCCTAGTAACTGGGTAATAATAGAAGAAACAAAAAAATTTGATAAGCTTAGTTATCAAATTACCGAAAATGGTACTTACTATGTATGGACTAAAGATAAAGTAGGTAATATTGGTAGAAGTAGCGCTATTAATTTAAATAGTGTTATTGATTAAGTATCTTATCAATTATTCCATAGCTAAGTGCTTCCTTAGCATCTAGATAATGATCTCTTTCTGTATCATTATCTATTTTTTTGATATTTTTACCAGTTAACTTAGAAAGTATTCCATTAAGTTTACTTTTCATCTTTAATATTCTCTCTGCCTGAATTTTAATATCAGTTGCTTGCCCTTGAGTGCCACCTAAAACTTGATGTATCATCACCTCAGAATTTGGTAAAGCCATTCTTTTGCCTTTTTCACCAGCTGCTAAAATAATTGCTGCCATACTAGCACATAACCCAGTAGCAACAGTTGCTACATTACTTTTTACATAATTCATCGTATCATAAATAGCAAGCCCATTAGTAACCTCACCACCTGGAGAATTAATATAAATAAATATATCATCATGACTTAAAGAATCTAAATATAAAAGTTCAGAAACCACTAAATTAGCTAAATCACTGTTAATCTCGCCACTTAAAAAAATAATCCTATTTGCAAGTAGCTTTGTATAAATGTCATATATCTTATCACCACTAATATTTCTATCAATTATATTGGGTATTAGAACCATTTTTTTCACCTAATACTATTTTAAATAAAAAGCCTCAAAATTATACATAAAAAAGAGTTTTTTTTTTCGCCATAATTTGATATACTTAACTATAGAATAAAGGGAAGTGTTAACATGCTACTAGATAGATATGTTCAAAAAAAATATCAAGCAGGTTTAAAGTTTGTTTTATACGTAGCTGTAAAAAAACTCTATAACTGTGATATCCATTATCTAAACTCAATAGATAAAGGTTTGTACTGTCATGTTATGACTGAAAAAAATTTAAGCGAAGAAGATATAACCAATCTCAAAAATACCATGCAAACTATCATCAGTGAAAATCATAAGATTTCTAAAAAAGTCGTTACTAAAGAAGATGCTTATAATTATTACATCAAAAAGAACTTCTTAGAAAAAGCTGGTAACGTTCAAAATCTAAACGGTAAAACTGTAACTATGTATGAACTTCTTGGCTACTATAACTATTTCATGTGTGATATGCCAGCATCAACAGGTGAACTAAAAACCTTTGATCTAAACTATCTAGAAAACAACAATCTCGTACTAACATTTCCTATAAATGACGATTATGTTGTACCAAAATATGTACATCAAGAACTAATTATTAAAAGTTTTTCTGAATATCGCTCGTGGCTTAGAAGTCAAAATATAATTTATGCTGCCGATTTAAATAAAGCTATTTCCAATAGTATGATTAAAACATTAATTAAAAGAAACGATATTGTCATGGACGATCAAATCTGTGAAGCTGCTAAAACCATCAAAAGAGAACAGAAAAAGGTTATCTTACTAGGCGGCCCCTCATCAAGTGGTAAAACAACAACAACTAGAAAACTATCGCTATATTTAAGCTCTCTAGGCTTAAATCCAATATACTTAAGTTTAGATGACTACTTTGTAGAAAGAGAAGATACTCCTAAAGATGAACAAGGTAACAAAGACTATGAATGTCTAGAAGCCATCGACCTAAATCTTTTTAACACTCAGCTAAACGACTTACTAGCAGGTAAAACAGTCTGCATTCCAACATTTAATTTCTTTACCGGTCATAAAGAATACAAAGATAAAAATATTACGATGAAAGAAAATGACATTTTACTTATTGAAGGCTTACACTGTTTAAATGAAAATCTAACTGCCCACATTCCAAGTAAAGACAAAATGAAAATCTACTTAAGTCCGTTTATTCCACTAAATATAGATAGACATAATCACTTATCAACCGTTGACATTAGATTAATCAGAAGAATTGTAAGAGATAATTTAACAAGAGGATATGATGTAGTTCACACCTTAAAAACTTGGGAAAGCGTAAGAGCAGGGGAAACAAAATATATCTTCCCATTTACACCCCAAGCAGACATGATAATTAATACTGCCTACATCTATGAAATGGGCGTCTTAAAAGTATATGTAGAACCACTTCTATACAGTGTTCCCATAGATTCAAAATACTATAAAGAAGCAAGAAGACTAATTAATGAATTACAAATGTTCTTCCCAATTCCAAGTGAATATGTAACTGATACTAATGTCTTAAGAGAATTTATTGGTGGAAGCTATTTTGAGTGAAAGTAGGTAAACAATGAAAAAGAATATAGCAAAGATTGCTCTAGCAGTTCTAGCTCTAATTCCAATTTCGGTAAAAGCCCAAATAACTCTAACAGATGATTTATTAGAAAAACAAGTAAATAAATTATATGAAACTTTAAAAAATGGAACTACTACTGAAAATACATCTGTTAAAGGCGAAATTAAATTAGATAAAACAAATAAAACTTTAGAGGTGACTAGTGATGGACAAACTGAAAAAGCTTATTATAAAATTAATGATGATAATACCTGATGATGCCGATGGCTCAGAAAGTGAAGGAATACTAGTTATTAAAGAAAGTGAATTTGGACAGTATGCTCTAGAGGTAGTAAAAAATCAATACGGAGACTTATCTACTCCTAAAGTTATCAGTGATAATAAAGAAAATATGATAAATTCTTACTCATATAAAATCAGTAATGATATAAGTAAAATACCTGGCCTTACTCAAAATGAAGACGAGTATTATATCATAGGCGAGATAACAGTTAATCCTAATGCTAACTTTTCCAAGATTGACGGTTATGCAAGTTCTTTAGGTGGAGACTCAACTAATGATAATAATGACGTTAAAAATGATAATAAAACAGAAGAAATTAATAGTACAAACAACGAAGAAAAAAATCCTAAAACAGGTATTGAAAATAACTACTTAATTTTAGGAATATCACTAATTATAGGTGTATTTACATTTGCAGTAATTAAACAAAGACAAATATTTAGAGAAATATAGAAAGGATATAGATATGAAAAAAATAGTAATTAATGGTTTTGGTCGTATTGGTCGCTTAGCTTTTAGAGAATTAATTGGAAGCAAGGAATATGTTGTAGTGGGAGTAAATGGTCATGGTACAAGTGAAGAAATGGCTTACTTACTAAAATATGATTCAGCCCAAGGTGGCTTTGAAGAAGATAGTATTGGTTTTACTGAAGAAGGAATTATATTTGAGGATAGATTAATTAAAACATTTAAATATGATGATCCAGAAATGTGCCCGTGGAAAGAATTAGAAGTAGACTGTGTATTAGAATGTACTGGTAAATTCACTAAATTAGAAGATGCTATGAAACATATTAAAGCAGGTGCTAAACACGTTGTAATCTCGGCTCCAGGAAAAGGCGATATGAAAACTGTTGTCTTTGGTGTAAACGATAATACTTTAACGGGTAAAGAAGAGGTAATAAGTGCCGCATCATGTACAACTAACTGCCTAACTCCTGTACTTAGAATAATAGAGCATTACTTTGGTATTGCATCAGGTTATATGACAACCATCCATGCCTTAACAAATGATCAAAATATTTTAGATGGCCCACATAAAAAGGGTATTTCATCAAGAAGAGGTAGAGCCGCTGTTAATAATATTATTCCTACCTCAACCGGTGCAGCATCAGCAGTTGGAAAGGTTATTCCATCTCTTGAAGGCAAACTAGATGGTGTGGCTTTTAGAGTTCCTGTTGTTGACGGTTCATGTGTAGATTTAACCCTAAACTTAAATAAAGAGGTATCTATTGAAACATTAAATGCGGCATTTAAAGCAAACGCCAATGTGATTTTAAAATATACAGAAGATCCAGTAGTATCAAGTGACATCATTGGTAATAGATGCGGAGCACTAGTTGATGGGTCAGCTACTAAAGTATTAGATTGTGACAATCACGTAGTAAAAGTAGTAGCTTGGTATGATAATGAACTAGGCTATACATGCCAAATGTTAAGAACTATGATTAAACTACTAAAATTAGATAATTAAGACCCCTAAGGTCTTTTTATTTTAAATAAACAATAAAATGTAATATGACTAAAATATTATTAGGCTTACTTATAACTAGTTATTCATTATCATTTTGGATACTTAATCTAAATCTTTTTACTGTTGGTTTTAATATATTTGAATATCTAGGATATACTTTAACTCACATAGAAACTCTTATTTTGTTTCCTGGTATATATCTGCTAAAAGACATTATTTTTATGCCTAAAAGCTTCAAAAAAATTAAAAGTCGTTAGAAAAATGTGAAATAATTAACAAAAAGTCGTTAGAAAAATGTGAAACATTTAGTAAAAAGTCATTCGGATTATGTGAAATAAATTGACAATTTGCCGTAATTAAGCTATAATTAGCATGGTGATTGTATGAAAAGAAAGATATATAATGAACTTTTAGAATGGAAAAATAATAAAGAAAATAAACCATTAATGATTTTAGGAGCAAGACAGGTAGGAAAAACCTACATTATTGAAAAGTTTTGTGAAAATGAATACGAGCACTATAAAAAAATAAATCTTTTTGAAAATCAAAATATTATTGATTTATATAAAAGAACAGATATTAATTCAGAAGAGAAATATAATTATTTAAAAACAATTATTAATTTTGACTTTGATACGCCTAATTCTATAATATTTATAGATGAAATCCAAGAATCAGAAGCACTAATAGCTGAATTAAAATTTTTTTGTGAAAGTCATAATAACGTAAATATCATTTGTGCTGGAAGCCTTCTAGGTGTCAAATTAAATCGTGCCAAATTCTCATTTCCAGTTGGTAAAGTCAAAATGCTAACATTATATCCGATGGATTTTGAAGAATTCTTAATTGCAAATAACCGTGAAAGCTTATTAGCTGAAATTAAAAAATCCTATGAAACAAATAAACCTCTAATAGAGCAGTTACACAACCAAGCCCTAGAGTTTTATCGTTATTATTTAATATCAGGTGGAATGCCAGAATCAGTTAAAAACTTTATTAGTGTTAACTGTGACATCATGAAATATGACTCATCAATTAAAGATGATATCATAAATTCATATATTAAAGATATGAAAAAATATGTAACGAGCGAAGCAGAAACTATTAAAATAGAAAAGACATACAGATCTGTACCAGCTCAAATAGCAAATGAAAGCAAAAAGTTCCAGTTTAATAAAATTGATAAAAATGCAAGGTCTAGAGATTATGTATTACCATTATCTTGGCTAGAAGCAAGTAACTTAATTATCTCATCAAAAAGAATAACTAAACCGTTAATTCCATTAAAAGCTTTTGAAGATAACGAAAACTTTAAACTATTCATTAATGACGTTGGCCTATTAAATCACATGCTTGAAATTAAATATAGCGATATAGTACTAGATAATATCTCATTATTTAAAGGGGCAATTACAGAAAACTATGTAGCAACTCAGTTAGTAAGTAACAAGATAAGTTTATATTACTGGCTAAGTGATGGAATTGCTGAGGTAGATTTCTTACTTTATAACGAAGACGGGATTATCCCAGTAGAGGTAAAAGCAGCAGATAATACTCAATCTAAAAGCTTAAAAACATATATTGAAAATTATAACCCTAAATATGCAGTACGCATCAGTACCAAAAACTTTGGATATGATGAAAATAGTAAGATTAAATCAGTACCACTTTATGCTACATTTTTAGTAAAATAGCATAAAAACTACTTGCAATATTTAAAAAAAAGTATTATAAATATATTTATAAACGTTGATTGGACAAGGAAGATTAATATTCTATCAAAGAGAGTTAACACTAGGTGAAAGTTAATATAGAAGTAATCTTTTAGACACCATGAGTGCTTAAAGAATCAAGTAGACTAAGCCGGTTAATGCCGTTATTCATAAAGAGAGACTTTTAAAGTAATAAAGGTGGTACCGCGGATTAACAGTGATTCGTCCTTGTTTAGGATTGATCACTGTTTTTTAATTAGAAAGAAGGTATAAAATGAAAGGAAATATTTATCGTGAATTATTTGCTGAAGAAGTAACAAGCAAATTAGAAGGTCAAAAAGTTCGTATTGCTGGTTGGATTGAACAAATTCGTAACCTAGGTGCAAATCTAATGTTTTTACTTATTCGTGATGAAACTGGAACTATCCAAGTAATTAGTAATAAACCAGAAGAATTTAATGATGTAACAAGAGAAAGCACTATTACCCTAGAAGGAATTGTTAAAAAAAGAACTCCTGACATGGTAAATCCTAACATGAAAACAGGAGACATTGAATTAGAACTAATCTCATTTGAAATTCTAGGTAAATGCGCAAGTACATTGCCATTTGAAATTAACCATCCGGAAAATGCGAGTGAAGAAACAAGATTAAAATATCGTTACTTAGACTTAAGAAACGAAAAACATCATCAAACAGTTCTATTTAGATCTAAAGTAATTGACTACATGAGATCACTTATGAAGGAACTAGGATTTACTGAAATAGCTACTCCAATAATAACTACAAGCAGTCCAGAAGGCGCTAGAGACTTTGTTATTCCATCAAGAAACTACAAAGGAAAATTTTACGCACTTCCTCAAGCACCACAAATTTATAAACAACTTTTAATGGTAAGTGGCTTTAACAAGTACTTCCAAATTGCGCCATGCTTTAGAGATGAAGACTGCCGTGCAGACCGTACTTTAGAATTCTACCAGTTAGACTTAGAAATGAGCTTTGCTACTGAAGAAGATGTTTATAGTGTTGGTGAAAAAATCTTCTATAATGTATTTAAAACCTTTGGAAACAAAGAAGTATCACCATATCCATTTAGAAGAATATCTTATAAAGAAGCAATGCTAAAATACGGAAGTGATAAACCGGATTTAAGAAACCCATTAATCATTACTGATGGAAGCATCCTAAGTGAAAGTGAATTTGAACCATTTAAAAATAAATGCATTAGAATTATTAAAGCAAGTAATGTAGACAAATCAAATTCTTGGTTCAAACAAATAGAAGAATATGTTAAAAGCGTTGGAGCTCACGGTCTATCATACATTAAAGTAAATGAAGACAAAACATTTAAATCATCAGTAGATAAGTATCTAAATGATAATATTAGAGCAAGCCTAATTAAAGAATACAACTTAGAAGCAAATGATGTATTATTTATTATTGCAGATGAACCTAAAAAGACACCAAAACTAGCTGGCTTACTACGTACAAAATTAGGTAAAGAACTAGACTTAATAGATGAAAATCGTTTTGAGTTCTGCATTATTAATGACTTTCCAATGTATGAAGAAAACGAAGAGACTGGTTCATTAGATTTTGGTCATAATCCATTTAGTATGCCAAAAGGTGGGTTAGAAGCGTTAAACAATGAAGACCCACTAAACATCACCGCAATTCAGTACGACTTTGTATGTAACGGCTATGAAATGAGTTCAGGTGCTGTTCGTAATCATGATATTGAAATTATGAAAAAAGCCTTTGATATCGTTGGTTATAATGAAGACGTAATTAAAAATAAATTTAGATCACTTTACACTGCATTCCAATATGGAGCGCCTCCTCATGCAGGTATGGCTCCTGGAATTGATAGAATCATTATGCTACTTACCGGTGAAGAAAACCTAAGAGAAGTCCAAATATTCCCACCAAATGTTTCAGGCGTAGATTTATTAATGGGTGGTCCAAACGAATTAGATGAAAAACAATTAAGAGAACTTCATATTAAAGTAAGAGACTAAATTGATATGAACCCCGTTTCTTGGACAAAAAAAGAAACGAGGTTTTTATATGTCTAA
>OIYV01000151.1_pt1 | contig 46908 bp, 44 predicted proteins | sample 1588251 | NCBI WGS metagenome assembly OIYV01 (sample SAMN03283282) | human gut metagenome | biome: human-associated habitat; material: feces | host: Homo sapiens | place: Peru | collected 2012
CACCTCCCATATATATACTTACAAAATAATTTAAACATACCTTGATTTTTTTAAATTTTTTTTCAATCCAATAAAAAAATTTTTAGATTACTTTAAATTATCTAAAAATTCATTAATTTTATCATACTTAAACTTTTATAGTAAAACGAATAACTCATCTAACTACATCCTAAAACCCTTTTGATATAGTTTTTGCTTTATTATATAATCAAGTTTATCCTTATCATACTTATTACATAACTTTTTATATAACTTATCATACTCTTTCCTATATATATCCTTATCATCAAAATCAATATCTTTTATTAAGATATCTATATATTCTTTAGTAAAACCCAAATTCGTTAAATTATAACTAATCTTATTCTTTAATGTATATAAAAATTTACTCTTATTTAATTTAAGCTCCTTATTAATTAGCTTATTTATCTTCTCTAACTCAAGTTCCCTAGTAAAAACTTCTAATTCCTTATCAATAATTTTACTATTTATCCCTAAATCAATTAATTCCTTTCTTATTTTATAAGGTCCAATCATTTTTAAATTAATCATATCCCCTATATAAGCCTTTGCATACTCCTTTTCATTAATATATCCATCCTGCTCTAATTTTTTTATTACACTATCCACTACTTTCTTATCATAACTCTTATCTAAATACTTAATTAATTCCTTTCTACTACGCATTTTAATCCCTAAATACTTTATAGATTTATAAAGAGCCTCATAATACATATTCTCTTTCAAATATAAATTAAGTTCTTCTTTTGTAATATTACCCTTTAATAAAATATTATTTTTAACTATAATATCTTCATATATTATATATTCTAAATCATCAATATATATCTTATACTTACCTGCACCCATATATTTATACTTTTTTATTTCCATATAACCACCTATAACAATTATATAATTAAACAAAAAAATTTCCAATAAAAATTAGAAACTTAAACAAAATAAAAAAATGTGAAACTAACTATCTCACAATTTTTTCCCTTTTTATTCTTTTCTCACTCTTGGCTTATTACTAATAAAAACTTCTTTCCCTAACTCAATTTTTAACTTATCATTTAAATAATCATATTTTAAAGTCTTATGACTTCTATAATCATTTAAATACTCTTTTAATCTTCTTATACAATAATTATAATAACAAACTTCCAACTTATCTTCATTACTAACTAGATTACCAACTTCTTTTTCTTCTAAAGGACTATTACTAATCTCTAAAATTAAATTATCCAGTTGCATTCTTAAAGTCTTAACTGTACTCTCTAACTCAAAAAAATGCTTTCTAGAATCCTTTTCTAAATTAACATCACGAAATAACTCATCAATAGCAAGTTTACAATCCTTTAAATCAAAACTACCATCTGAAAGTAAAATAGAAATAGTTTTTAATTTCAAAGCTATCTCTTGAGTTTTTACTATATCAGAAATAGTTAAACTAGATAATAAATTAAAATGTTCATAAAGTTTAATTAATCTTTGCAACTTATTGTATAACTCTACTGCATCCATTAACTTTAGTTTTTATTAATTTTTATTAAACCATCTGCAATTTCTTCAAGAGCTCTACCTAAATTTTTAGAGGAAACATATTCACTTTCATCTTTTTGTAAATTTCCTTTATGTCTTATTTCTTCACTTCTTTGAGAAATAATATGAACTAGGCGATATTTTGAATCAACAAGCAATAATAATTTGTCAATTGAAGGATATATCACTATTATCACACTCCCTATTTTCATAATATACCATTAATTATTAATTTACAACTAATTTGACACAATTAGACATTTTATTTGTCATTAAAATAATAAAATACTAAATTAATATCTCAAAAAACATTTCATCATATAACTAGAAACTATTTAAATAATATATTATAATAATTATGGTGGTAAATATGAATTTAGAAAACACAATACTTATTATACCTAATATAATAAAAGAAAAAGTATTAAAAACTCTAGAACAAAAAGAATTAAAAAACATTAAACTTCTAACATTTAACGACTTAAAAAAAGGTTTATTTTTCACTTACAAAAGCGAAACTATTTACTATTTAATGAATAAATTAAATATAAAACCAGAAATAGCAAAAGAATATCTAAATAACTTATATTATATAGATGAAAAAAATAATGAAAAAATGAACTTCTTAAAAGAATTAAAAAATGACTTAGATAATAAAAATATGCTCATATACGACAAACTATTTATTAATCTATTAAAAAACTATGATAACCTAGTAGTATATAACTTCGACTACATTTCATCATTTAATAAATATATACTTGATAAAATAAAAGATATAATAAATATAAAAATAATAAATAAAAACTATAATAATTATAAACACAATGTCTACTTCTGTGACACTATATATGATGAAATAACCTTTATATGTGAAGAAATAAAAAAACTTCAAGAAAAAAACATACCTCTAGACAAAATATACATATCTAATTATAAAGAAGAATATGACTTCGTTATAAAACACATATTTGATATTTATAGAATTCCCTATTCAGTTAAAAATAATTCAAGTTTATTTAAAACATCAATAGGAAAATTTTTTATAGATAACTTAAAAGAAAATATAAATGAAACCCTAGAATTAATTAAAAACAACTTCGATTTAAAAAATGAATTAAATAAAGACATATATGACAAAATCATAAATATACTAAATGACTATACTTTTATAGATAATAAACTATTAGTAAAAGACTTACTTAAAGAAGAATTAAAAAGAAAAACTACTACAAAAAATCACTTAAAATATGAAATAAAAAATATAGACTTACTAAATAACACCATAAATGATGATGAATACGTATTCCTAATTGGTTTTGATGATACCTATCCTAAACTTAAAAAAGATGAAGACTACCTAAACGATGAAATAAAACCAAACTTCTTAGACAAAACAAATACCTATAATAAAAACATAAAAGAAGTATATTTTAAAATTATAAAAAACATCAAAAACCTATACTTAACATATAAAAAAGAAAATAGTTTCAACACTTATAAATCAAATTACCTAATAGACAACAATTACTTAACTATTATAAATACAAACACTACCTACTCCAATTACTCAGATGATATTAATAAAATAATATTAGCAAAAAAAATAGATAATTTAATTAAATATAATATAAAAGATGATATATTAAGCACTTTATATACTAACTATTCAATAGCATACAGAACCTATAATCATAAATTCAAAGGCATAGATAACAACTTTCTAATTGAAAATATAAATGATAATTTAAACCTATCATACTCTAATATATCATCATTCTATGAATGTCCATTCAAATTTTATGTTTCCAATATCCTAAAAATAAATGAATATGAAACCAAATTTACTACATATATTGGTTCCCTATTTCACTATGTATTAGAAAAATGTATCGATGAAGAAAAAAATATTGAAAACACTTACTACGAATATGTAAATAATAATGAATTTCCATTCAAAAACAAAGATAAATTCTTCATAGAAATACTCCTAGAAGAACTAAACTTTGTAATAAATACCATAAAAAAACAATATAAACACTCTAGTCATAATAAAACTCTAAAAGAACAAAAAATAGAATTTGACATAAATAATAATAAAATTAAAACCAAAATAAAAGGATTTGTAGACAAAATACTAATATGTGATAATAATGTAGTCATAATTGACTATAAAACAGGCTCCACATACATAGATAAAAAATACTTTAAATACGGTTTATACTTACAATTACCAATATATATATACTTAGTAAAAAACTATAACAAAGACTACAACATAACAGGAATATATCTTCAACATATATTAAATAGCAAAACTAACTTTAATCCTAAAATAGATTATTTAAAGCAAAAAGAAGATGCATTAAAATTAGATGGTTTAACCTTAAACGATAAAAATAAAATTAAACTATTTGATGATGATTACGATAATTCAAGTGTTATAAATAAATTAAAAACAAAACTAGATGGAAATTTCTATAATGAAAAAATTATGATTACTAAAGATGAAATAAATAATCTATATAATCTAGTAGAAGACTTAATAAATAATTGCCTAAACAACATAACTGAAGGAAACTTTAAAATTTCTCCAATTAAAGTGGGTAATATAATTGATGGATGTAATTTCTGTGAATATCGCGATATTTGCTATAGAGATATATCAGACTTTAACTACAAAGACGAAATAAAAGAAGGTGATGAAATTGGGATTAACTAAAGAACAATTACTTGCAGTTAATAAAGATAATACCAATATAATTGTATCTGCAGGAGCAGGTTCTGGAAAAACAACTGTTTTAAAAGAAAGAGTATTAAGAAAACTTAAAAACGGCGTTAACATAGAAAACCTAGTAATACTTACATTTACTAACAATGCTGCAAGCGAAATGAAAGAAAGAATAAGAAAAATTATCCTAAGCGATGAACAAGTAAAAGACAAAATAGATGACGTCGATAAAGCCTACATAACAACTTTTGATTCATATGCAGGAAGCCTAGTAAGAAAATATAATTACTTATTAAACATAAGCAAAAACTTTACTATTATAGACTCCAGTCTAATTGAAATAGAAAAAACATCAGTTTTAGATAAAATATTTGAAGAATTATATATAAATGATAATAACTTCAAAAAATTTATAAAAGACTTCTCCACTAAAGACGATAAAGAAATCCGAAAAGCTATTTTAAATATCTACAATAAATTTTGTAATCTTACAGAAAAAGAAGAATTTCTAAACAAATTAGACTACTATTATAGCAAAGAATACACTGATAAAATATTTGATAAATATGAAGAAATAGTTTTAAACAAAAAAAACTCCATTACTACTCTACTAGAACTATTAGAAAATGAAACATTAAAAGAAGATAAACTACTTCTCAATATAGAAAACACAAATAACTTCAAAGAATGTAATAACTTAGATGACTTAATAACATATAAAAACTTCAAACTTGCTCCAAATATCAAAAATGTATACACCCTAGAAGGAGTAGAAATAAAAGAACAAATTAAAGAAGAATTATCCTCCTTAAATAGCATGTTAACATTTACTAAAAAAGAATTACTAGATAATTACTACTCTACTTATAACTATGTCAAAGTAATTCTAAACATCTTAAAAAAACTAGACCAAGAAATAATGAAATTTAAAGAAGATAACAATGTCTATGAATTTACAGATATAAGTTTAAAAGCCATAGAACTAGTAAAAAATAATCCAAATATAAGAGAAGAAATAAAAAACTCTATCAATGAAATAATGATTGATGAATATCAAGATAATAATGATATAGAAGAAAAATTTATATCATACATTGAAAATAACAATGTCTACTGTGTCGGAGATGTAAAACAATCCATATATCGTTTTAGAAACGCTAATCCATATATATTTAAAACAAAATATGACACTTACATAGATGAAAAATTTGGATTTAGAATTGATTTAAATAAAAACTTTCGTTCTAGAAACGAAGTAGTAAACAATATAAACTTAATATTTAATATAATTATGAATGATGAAATTGGCGGAGCAAAATACAAAGAAGAACACCAAATGATTTTCGGCAATACATCATATAATGAATTACAAAATGAAGATTATAATATGGAAATACTATCATATAAAAATGATAATAAAAAATTTAATAAAAATGAAGTTGAAGCCTTCATCATTGCACAAGACATTAAAAAGAAAATAAACGAAAAATTTCAAGTTACAACCTTCAAAGATGGAAAAATGATTTCAAAAGATATAGAATATGGTGATATTGCAATCTTAGTAGATAAATCTACCGACTTCGAATTACTAAAAAAAATATTAGAATATGAACAAATACCATGTACAATCTATAAAGATATTAATATAAAAGATGAAGATGAAATCTATATATTAAAAAATATTATCAATCTACTCATCTCTATAAAAAATAAAAAATATGATAACAGTTTCAAACACTACTATGCCTCAATAAATAGGTCATACCTATTAAATACACCAGATGATGAAATATATAAAACACTAATAAATAAAGACTACTATAACTCTATTATCTTTAAAAAATGCCAAAATATCATAGATAAACTAGATAGTTTAAGTGTTAAAGATTTACTCTACACAATAATAAAAGAATTTGACTTCTATAATAAACTAATAACCATTGGAGATGTAGAAGAACGCTTAACTAAATTAGAATACTTTATTAATAACTGTGATAACTTAAATAACTTAGGAATGGACATATATGAAATAAGTAATTACTTTGAAGAAATACTAAAAAGTGATAATGATATAAAAATGTCTTTAAACACTAAAGACCTAAATAGTGTTAAAATAATGACTATTCACAAATCAAAAGGTCTAGAATTTAACATTATATATTTACCATATCTATATAGTGACTTTACTAAAAAATCTGATAAATCAAAATGGAAATTATCAAACAACTATGGAATAATGTCATCTTACTTTAATGGCGCAATTGGAAAAACCTTTATTTTCGATTTAGAAGCCTACGATGAAAAAAAAGAAGAACTATCAGAAAAAATAAGACTATTTTATGTTGCGCTAACACGTGCCAAAGAAAAAATAATTATGATTAATAACTTCGATGATAAAATAGTCCCTTTAAATGAAATAACGAATAATGATAAAATGAAAATAAAATCATATTCATGTCTTCTTGGAATAATAAAAAATAAAATAGGAAAATATATCAAAAATATTGATAATATAGAATTAACAAAAGATTATAACTTAATAAAAACCAATAATTATGAAAAATATATAGAAAAAAGTAATATAAAAATAAAACCTAAAAACATTAATATAGAAAATGAAATAATAACAAATAAACATTTCTCTAAAACATTAAATGAATTAATTGATAAAAACTTAAAAGAAAATTTAGAATACGGAAACTACGTTCACTATATATTTGAAGTATGTGACTTTAAAAATAATAATATAAACGAATTACCAATTACAGAAAAAGAAAAAAATTACTTAAAAAACTTTTTAAATCATAAAGAATTTAAAAATATCAAAGATGCTACTATATATAAAGAACATGAAATATACTTTGAAAAAAATAATGAAATATATCATGGCTTTATTGACTTATTACTTATCTACAAAAACCACATCGATATAATTGACTATAAACTAACTAATATATCTTCACCTAGTTATAATAAACAACTAAAAGGATATAAAGAATATATCGAAAACAAATTTAATTTAAAAACAAATACTTACTTATATTCAATAAATGAAGACATTTTAAAAGAGGTTTAACTAACCTCTTTTCTTATTATCATTTAAAAACTCTTTTTTATCTTCTTTTTCATCATTCTTATTAAGAAAATAAATTATCAAAGTACCTAGTAATATAACTAATACTACTTTAACCACACTTGAAACACTAATTTTTTCTTCATCCTTATCAAGTTTAGGTTCAGAAACCTTTATAGTAGAACTATCATCTTTAGTATCATCCTTTACATCAATATTATCTAAAGATACCAAATCACCACCATTATTGTTACTACTAGTATTTACACGTCCACTATTGTTATCTTCAGTTACTCTTGATATTATATCAAAACTAACTAAATTACTATTAAAATTACCATTACTATTTACTATAATACCATTACTAAGATTAAATACTGTTTTAGTACTACTTTCCTTTATTTTATATACTAACTTTACTAGAAGCATATCATTAGAAAAATTACCAATTCCTACTACTTTAGAAGGATTACTAGAATTATCTAAAACTAAATTAAAATCAGTAATATATTCTTCAAATAATAAATCAGAACTAACATCTATATCAAATGAAAAACCATTTATTATACCATTAGAACTTAAATAAACCTCATAAGTAATAGTATCATTATTCTCTACCTTCTTAACTATAAACTTAGAAGATACATCTAAAGCATTATCATAAGTAATATTAATATAATTTTCTAAATCAGTTAAATCTTTTACATTCAAAATACCATCTTCATTAAAATCATTCAATAACTTCTCATCATCTGTAAAATCAGTAACTAATAAATTCTTTAATAAATCTATATCAGTACTATCTAATTTGTAATTATTATCCAAATCATTCTTTAACTTAATTTGATACTTAATTAAATCCTTATCATTTCTATCTTTTAATAAAATATAATAAATACCATCTTCTAATATAATTTCAAAATTATAATCATAATCAACATTACTCTTAAATTCATTAGCATTAAAATCCTTAATAATACCAAGAATCATCAAATTATCCTTTAAAACCATTTTATAATTAGTTTCATCGTACAATTTAATTTCATAATAACTTAATTTCTTACTTAATAAACTACTTCTAACATCATCAGATAACAATGAACTTGTTAAAAGTAAATCAACACTATCCTCAGTTAAAACTTCATTAGCAATACTTTCTAATTTCTCTTTATATACCAAAGCACCATAAGTTTCAACATCTTTATTAAGTTCTTTTATTTCTTCTTCTACCAAAGTACTATCACTAGGTCTTCTAGATAAATAATTATTTATTCTCTCAATAAGTAAATCATAACTATCATTTAATTCCTTAAATTCATTTGTAATACTAATAAAATCACTATCTACATTAGAACCATTTATATTATCAATTAATAAATCATTACTAATTAAATAATTCTTTAACTTACTAATATTTTCCAAATATTTATTCTCTAGCAAAGTCACTTCATTATTTAATAAAGAAAAATCACCATTATTAATAACAAACTTATCATAAATATCATGAACTTCATCTCTTAAACTTAATAATTCATCATTAATCTCTAAAGTATTACTTAAATCAACCTCAGAAACAAGCGCTTCAAACAATAAATAATACTCATTAAATAATTCATAAATATTTTTATTATTAACTAACATATCTGGATTATTTCCAAGTAATAATTCATTATTCTCATATTCTTTTACATTATTTATATAATTATTTAAAACCTCTTCCTCATCACTTATACTTTTAATTATTATAAGATAAGTTTCTTTTAAACCATCTAACTTTGAAGAATTATAACTACTAATTGTATTACTTATATCATTTAAATACTTACTATTTATTAAACTTTCTATTTCTTCCTTAGTTAACAATGTTAATAAATCACTTTGTAAATTATTATCCTGGTCAAGATACTCATAATTAAATTTTATACTCTCTATATCATCGATAAATATAGTCACATCAGAATTTCCCATATTAATATACTTAGTATATTTATCACTCAAATCTAAACTATCTGCATATAAAATAAGTTCTGATAACCTAACTCCCTCACTTAAAAGTGACTTAATAGCTAAAAATTTATTCTCATCTACCAAAAAACTCTTTTCAAAATAATCAGTTGCAACTCTTGTAGAACTATCATTTTCATAAAGAGCACTTCCCTTCACTTCTTCAATAAGCGTATTAGTATTAGTAATATTAGTTTCTATACTAATAAGCTTCTTTTGCACTTCATTTTCATTCACAGCATTTGCTATCATCATAGTATTAGGCATAATAAAATTAAATACCATGATTAATATTGTAAAAATTGTTACTTTCTTTTGCTTTAACATCTTTACCTAAACTCTCCCTTCTATTGTGATAACTTCTATCATCTATTTAATTATACATAAATAGATTTTTTTTTGCAAGATTACATGTAAAGTTTACGTTAACTCAGCATTTAACTGCATAAAAAAAGCAATATCACTATTGCTTAATAAATTTATTATACTTTGAAATTTCTTTATCATCCAAATCAGTATTATTTAATTTTTCAATCAAATCCCTTTGAACTCTATTTAATTTCTTTGGAGTTATAACTTTTATAACAATATATAAATCACCATAAGAATTACCATTTACATCCTTAATTCCCTTATTCTTAATACGATGCTTATCACCAGTTTCTGCTCCTTCAGGAATTGATAAAGTAATCGAAGAAATAGGTAACTTAACTTCCTTTTTACATCCCAAAATAGCTTCAGTTATAGTTATAGGAACAGTTATATATAAATCATTACCATCTCTTTTATAAAATTCATGCTCCTTAACTTTAAACTCAATATATAAATCACCATTTGGACCATCATATTTAGAAGGTTCTCCATAACCAGATAATCTAATTCTATTACCATTATCTACTCCAGCAGGAACTTTTACTTCTATTTCTTTAGTTATCTTTTCCTTACCTTTTCCATGGCAACTAGAACATACTCTATCATAAACTACACCCTTACCTTCACATGTAGGACAAGTTGTCTTTGTTAAAAAACTTCCAAATATCGTATGCTGTTCTCTTGTAACAGTACCACTTCCATGACAAGTGTCACAATTTTTCTCTCCAAATCCACCTTTTCCATCACACTTAGAACACTTTTGAGTTGTAGTTATTTCTATTTCCTTAGTGCAACCTAAAATAGCTTCCATAAAAGTTATATTCATAATCACTAAAGAATCATTACCTCTTACATTCTTCTTTGAAGACCTACCATCTTTTCCAAAGAAACGGTCAAATATTGAATCATATTCATCTCCACCAAAATCAAAATCAAAATTAAATCCAGAAAAATCAAAACCACCAGTTCCCGTTCCAAATCCACCAGAAGAACCACCAAAACCTTGATTATTATCAAATGCAGAATGACCAAACTTATCATATTGCTTCCTTTTTGTTTCATCAGATAAAACTGCATATGCTTCCTGAATTTCCTTAAATTTTTCCTCAGCACCCTTTTCTTTATTTACATCTGGATGATATTGCTTAGCTAAACGTCTAAAAGCAAGTTTTATATCCTTATCACTTGCATTCTTATCTACACCCAGTACTTCGTAATAATCTTTCTTTGACATACATCCACTTCCTATTCATAATATACTTTCTTAAATTCCTCTAAAGTATCTCTAAACATCTCTAATGCCTTATCTATTGTATCATCATTTACTATATCAATGCCAACATTTTTTAATATATCTAGTGAATATGTTTTACCACCACTACTTAAAAATTCTAAATAATTCTCCAAAGCATTATCCTTATTACTTAAAATATCACTTACTATTTTGCATGCAATAGATATACCTGTAGAATACTTATAAACATAAAAACTATTATAAAAATGTGAAATTCTAGCCCATTCTAATTTAATTAAATCATCACTTACTATATCACTACCATAATACTTTTTATTTAATGAAAGATAAATAGATGAAAATACTTCCTCAGTTAAAATCTCACCATTAGCTTCCTTTTCATGAATAATCTTCTCAAACTCTGCAAACATAGTCTGTCTAATTAAAGTAGTCCTAAAATCCTCTAAAAGATTATTTAAATAATATAACTTTTCTTCCTTAGTTTTAGAATTTTTATACATATATTTATTTAATAATATTTCATTTACAGTAGAAGCAATCTCCGCTAAAAAGATCGTATATGAAGAATCATGATATTCCCTATTTTTATGTGAATAATAACTATGCATTGAATGACCTAATTCATGCGCTAAAGTAGAAACACTATAAAAATCATTTTCAAAATTTAATAACACATAAGGAAGAGTATCATAAGAACCCCAAGAATAGGCTCCCCCTCTTTTATTCTTATTATTAAAGACATCTATACATTTACTATCTATAATATTCTTTAAATCATTTATATATGTTTTACCAAGAGGACTTAAAGCATCTAATACTAAATTAACTGCTTCCTCATAAGAATACTTTTTCTTTGTATCAGGTACTAGTGGAACGTATATATCATACATATGAAGCTCATCTACATTAAGAATATCTTTTCTAAGCTTTATATAATCATACACAATATCTAAATTACTATTTACCTTCTCTATTAATTTATCATATAACTTAGTTGGTATATTATCAGAAAATAAACTCATCTGTAAACTACTATCATATTTTCTTATTTTAGAAATAAAATTATCCCCAGTTACACTTCCCTTTAAAGTAGAAGCAAAAGTATGCTTTAAATCATTATATGCACCATAAAAATTATTAAATGCCTCTTTACGAACCTCTCTATTCGAATTTTTCAAATACTTAGAATAATTACTAGAAGAAAGTAAAACTAAGTTTCCATTTTCATCATGAATATCCTTAAATTTTATATCTACATCATCTAACATATCATAAGTATCAGAAGAAGAGGAAAATATTTCACCCATTTGAGATAATAACTCCTCCTCTTTTAAAGATAAAGCATGCTCTTTTTCTCTAAAAATTTCCTCAAAAGTAAAATGAAATTTCTTAAGTTTCTCTTCCTTTTTCTCAAACTCTATTACATCATTTAAATCTCCCTTTAATAATTCAGGAACAAAAAATGCAGTTTTGTATGAAACATCATCAGATAATTTACCTATTCTATCACATAATACTTTATTATCAGAAATAGACATATCTTCATGATATTTCATAGTACTATAAACAACAAGTTTATCAAGTATTCTAGTTGTTTCATAATACTTAATAGTAGCATTCAATAAACTATCAGCACTTTCTAATAACTTATTACTATACTTTGATACCTCTATAGCACTTTCCTTTACACTTTTTATATCATTTTCTACTTCTTCATTATCTTTATATATTCTTGTTAAATCCCACTTATATTTATCATCTACTTCATATCTTTCTTTCTGTTTCATTATTCCTCCATATCTAAATATAGTATGCACCAAAAGGTGCATACTACAAATATTATTTTTCTTCAAATTCTGCTTCTTTTACTGTTTCTTTATTTTCTTCTTGTGCTTCTTCCTTTGGAGCAGCTTGTTCATAAACTTTTGCTGCTAAAGCATATGCAGTTTCTTTTAAAGCTTCTGTTTTATTCTTAATTTCTTGAACGTCTCCTTTATCAAGAGTTTCTCTTAGTTCTTTAATTTTTGCTTCTGCTTCTTCTTTTTGTTTAGAATCTATTTTATCTCCTAAATCTTTTATAGCCTTTTCAGTACTAAAAATCATTTGTTCAGCATCATTTTTAACATCTGCTTCTTCTTTTCTCTTTTGGTCAGCTTCACGATTTGCTTCTGCTTCCTTCATCATTCTATCAATTTCTTCTTCAGAAAGAGAAGTATTTGAAGTAATTGTAATTGATTGTTCCTTATTTGTACCTAAATCTTTAGCAGTAACATTAACTATACCATTAGCATCTATATCAAATTTAACTTCAATTTGAGGTACTCCACGTGGTGCTGGTGGAATATTTGTAAGTTGGAATCTTCCAAGTGTTTTATTATCCATAGCCATTGGTCTTTCACCTTGAAGTACATGAATATCTACAGCTGGTTGATTATCTTGAGCAGTACTAAATACTTGGCTCTTACTTGTTGGAATAGTTGTATTTCTAGGAATTAATACAGTCATTACATTACCTAAAGTTTCAATACCAAGTGATAATGGAGTTACATCTAGAAGAACAATATCATTAACATCACCAGTTAAAACACCACCTTGAATTGCTGCACCCATAGATACAACTTCATCAGGGTTAACACTCTTATTAGGTTCTTTTCCTAATTCCTTTTTAATTAATTCTTGAACCATTGGAATACGTGTTGAACCACCAACTAAAATAACTTGGTCAATATCTTCTTTCTTTAACTTAGCATCCTTTAAAGCATTTCTAACTGGAGTAAGTGTAGAATCTACTAAATCTCTAATTAAATCTTCAAATTTAGCACGTGTAAGTGTCATATCTAAATGAAGTGGACCATTTTCACCTTGAGTAATAAATGGACAAGAAATTTGAGTAGTTGTTACACCAGATAAATCCTTCTTAGCTTTTTCAGCAGCTTCTTTTAATCTTTGCATTGCCATTTTATCTTTTGATAAATCAATACCATTTTCTTTCTTAAATGTTTCTACTAAATACTTAATAATTAATTCATCAAAATCGTCTCCGCCAAGATGATTATTACCTGCAGTTGATTTAACTTCAAATACACCTTCACCAAGTTCTAGAATTGAAACATCGAATGTACCACCACCTAAGTCATATACCAAAATTGTTTGCATTTTATTTTGTTTATCAAGTCCATATGCAAGAGCAGCAGCAGTTGGTTCATTAATAATTCTTTCAACTTCAAGACCTGCTATCTTACCAGCATTTTTAGTTGCTTGTCTTTGAGCATCGTTAAAATATGCTGGAACAGTAATAACTGCCTTTGTAACTTTTTCTCCTAAATAAGCTTCAGCACTTTCTTTTAAATCACCAAGTATCATTGCACTTATTTCCTCTGGAGTATATTTTTTACCATCAAGTTCTACTTTTTCATTAGTACCCATTAATCTTTTAATACTACGAACAGTATTTGGATTAGTTTCAGCTTGACGTTTAGCAACATCACCAACTAACTTTTCTCCATTTTTAAATGCTACTATTGAAGGAGTAGTTCTATTTCCTTCTTTATTTGGGATTACTTTAGCTTCCCCAGCTTCTAACACAGAAACACAACTATTTGTAGTTCCTAAGTCAATACCTATAATTTTACTCATATAAATCATTTCCTTTCATTATTTTTTCTTCTTAACACAAGCACATTATGTGCATCATGTTTTACATATGTTTGTTTATCGATAGATAAAACTTTATATTCATCAAAATCTATCTTATCTATTAAAGCATCTATTTCCTCAAAACTTAAACCCTCATTAATCCATTTAATTAATTGAATATATAATTTAATTTGACAATTGTTTACTTCTTCATCAAAGAAATAATCATTATCAAAATTACCTAATACATCATTATAAGGATAATTTCCAGATAACATAGATGCAAATATAAACGCACTAACTGTTTTGTTTTCCATTAACAACCACCATACTAGGTCTTATTACTTTATCTTTATACGTATATCCTTTATTTAATACATTAAGCACTATACCATTTTCCTTTGTCCCATCATTAATAACAGTTACGGCATAATGAACATTAGGATTAAATTCTTTACCTAAAGCATCTATTTCTTTTACTTCCAAACCATCTAATATTTCTTTAAGACTCTTATATATTAAATTAAAACCCTCTAAAAACTTATTTTGTTCTTCTGTTAAATCATTATTCATAGAAAGTGCTCTTTCGAAATTATCTAAAACTAAAAGTAATTTCAAAATAACATCCTCGTTAGCATACTTCATAATCTTACTTGTTTCTTCATCTTTTCTTTTACGATAATTTATAAGTTCTGCTTTACTTCTTAATACTTCATCCTCAAGTATTTTATTCTTTTCTAACAATTCATCTATTTCTTTATTTTTCTTATGTTTTTCTTTTAAAGGTTTATTTTCCATTTCTTTATTTTCTTCCATAACATCACCTATTTATTTTCAATATTTTTCTTTATAAAATCAAGCATACTAACCACTCTACTATATTCCATTCTTTTTGGACCAATTATTGCAATCGTACCTTCCTCACCAAGTGTCTTATACTTAGTTTTAATAACTGTTACATCATCATCCAAATTAGTTTCCTTTCCAATATATATATTAATATCATTATTATTTTCTTCTATACTAGAAATAACTTCATTATCATCTAACTTGTTAAATAATTTTTTTATTTTATCAACATTATTAAACTCAGGTTGATTTAACATATTATTTTTACCAACAAATGAAACATCATTTTTCTTAGTAAAATCACTAAATACATCATAAAAAGCATTATAAATAGCTTCATGCTGTGCTACATATTGATTAATAATTGGTTTAACTTCAAACTCAAGTTTCTGATTGATTTCATCAATTGGAGTGCCTATTAAAAGTTTATTAATAAGTTCAACTGCCTTTTGAACATCTTCAAGGCTTACATTTTCCACTAAAATGTTTTTGTGTTCAACATGCCCCTTATCAGTAATAATTATTGCAAGCATTTTAGAGATAGATAAAGGCATTACTTCTACTTTCTTAAGTCTATTTTCATTTGACTTAGAACCAAGTACTACTGAAGTATAATTAGTAATTTCTGCAATAATCTCTAAACTCTTCTTTAAATAATCATTAATTTCTAATTTATTATTATTACATATTATTTGAAGCTTCAAGAAGTCATCACCACTCATTTTCTTTGGTTCCATTAAATTATCAACATAATAACGATAACCCTTTTCACTAGGAACTCTACCAGAAGATGTATGTGTCTTTTCCAAATAACCTAATTCTTCAAGATATGCCATTTCATTACGGACTGTTGCACTACTACAATTTAATGCTTCACAAATACCTTTAGAGCCAACAGGATTAATACTTTTTACATATTCCTTAATAATAAGTTCAAGAATTTCTTCTTGCCTAGTTGTTAACATTTGCGCCTCCTTTTTAGCACTATCACTTCCCAAGTGCTAATTACATTATAATATTATATGTTAGCAATGTCAATATATAACTGCTAATTTTTTAAAATTTTTTTAGCATCATCAAATAATCCCTCTAAAACATGAAAAATAATAAAAAAAAGAGCTTATTCATTATTCAAAAACTCCTTCAAACTAATAGCAACCTTCATAGGTAATATAGTAGAAAGCTCTTCTACACTAGCTTCCTTTATTTTAGTAAGAGATGAAAAATGTTTAAGTAACTCTTTTCTCCTTTTTGGACCAATCCCCTCTGCATTATCCAAAATACTAGCAAGTGCTCCCTTAGATTTAATATTTCTATGATATGTTATCGCATACCTATGTACTTCATCTTGCATTCTAGTTAAATATAAAAACAAATCAGTATCATGGGAAATATCAATCTCACTTAAATCATCATCTATAATAGAATTAGTCCTATGTTTATCATCCTTTTTTAAACCAATAACCTTAATACTTAATTTCAAACTATCAATTATCTCTTTAGCAGCACTAACCTGTTGAGCACCACCATCTACAATTATTAAATCAGGTTTCTTTAAATTGTTAACCAATACTTTATAATATCTACGATAAATAACCTCCTTCATCGCAGATAAATCATCGCTTTTTTCTAATGAAATCTTATACTTACGATATTCATTCTTATTAGCAATAAAATTCTCATATACAACCATCGCACCAACATAATAAGAACCAAATAAATGTGAATTATCAAAAAGTTCAATTCTCTCTATTTTATCCATACTAAGTAATTCTTCTAGTCTTTTTATACATGAAATCCTAATACTATCACTTCTTTTAACTTGCTCAAGCCTTTCACGAGAACTAATTTCTGCATTTAAAATAGCCATATTTAGTATTTTCTTAATATCTCCCCTTTTAGGACATAAAACTTTAACAGATAAATACTTACTAAGTACCTCTATATCTATAATATCATTAACAACTATCTGTTTAGGTTTACTATGCTTCTCATAAAAATCTATAATATATCTCACATATACATCCTTTAAATCAACATAATCACTAATAATCTTATTTATTTTACCTATTACTACCCCATCCCTAACAAATAAAGTATTAATAGTCAAATAATTATTCTCCTCATATATTCCAAATACATCAAAATTATACTTAACACTAGAAACAATTATCTGTTTATTAATAGTTTTCTTTATATCCATAAGAGTATTCTTAAGTTCCAAAGCCTTCTCGTAATTAAGGTCAAGACTTGCACTTTCCATTTTCTCTTCCAAACGCTTAGTAATAACTTTATAATTACCATTTAACACTTCTTCTATTTCCTTAATCATACTATTTAACTTTTCTTTATCTATAGTATTACTACAATAACCTAAACACTCATTAATATGATAATATAAACATAAACTCTTTCCCATAGTAGAACACTTCCTAAGAGGATAAATCCTATTAATTAAATTAACAGTATTCCTAGCACTAGTAACATTAGGAAATGGTCCAAATAACTTACCCTTAACTTTCTTTCTATTCTTAAAACGCTCTATCTTAAGAGTTGGACACTTATCATTAGTAAGTAATATATAAGGATACGTTTTATCATCCTTAAGTAATATATTATATTTTGGATCATACTTCTTAATTAAATTAATCTCTAATATTAATGACTCTGTTTCACTATTAGTAATTATATATTCAAAATCACAAATATTTTCCACTAAAGCCTTAGTCTTACCAGTATGAATTTTATTAAAATAAGAACTAACTCTTCTCTTTAAATTCTTAGCCTTTCCCACATAAATAATAGAGTTTTCCTTATCCTTCATTAAATAACAACCAGGTTTTTCTGGTACTAATTTAAGCTTATCCCTAATCATCTTTTTTTACCCCTATAATAATCTTTAATCTTAATTGGTAAATTTAATGTATTACTATTTATAAAACTAACAACATCATATAAAGTAATATCTTCTTTTCCTATATATGGTCTTAAAGCATTAGCTAAACACTCTGTTAAAAAACAATTTAATTCATACTTAATATCCAAAAAATCCTCATTTAATTCCTCATCATCAGGAGAAGAATTTAACGCCTTAATAGTAAGTTTTAATTCCTCAAGTAATTCATTATACTCATCTTTTAAAACCTTACCATGTAAAGTATTTTCTATATAAGATACTATATTATCAGAAGTAGACTTAATATTATGATAAGAAGTAGAAGAAAGAGTTAATATAGGTAACTCCTCTAAAGTAGAGTCCACATACTCCTCTGGAATAATTAAAGATTTAAAACTTTCATTAGATATAAAACCACTACATAAAACTTCATCATGATGATTAATATATCTTTCACGAGTATCATATATAATCTTATCAAGAGGTAAACTAATTTCTATAGTAACCCCAGTAGATATATACTTTTTATATGCACCATCAGTATCTATATTACTATATATCCCTCTTACCAAAGAAATCGTATCGTTTAAATTATAACCATTAAAACTCCTAGAATAAGAAACATCCCTCTTCTTAGCTTCTTCTAAAGACATCAAACCAGTCCTTAAAATACTATCTAATTTAACTATATTAAAACCAACACTATGATAAAAAGTCTCTAACCTTTCCACAAAAATCACCTACATAAATAATATAACACAAAAACACAAAATAGTGTATAATAATATTGGTGATTAAATGTACTCTATAAAAAACGATGTAACAGAAACTTTAATAATTAAAAAATCAAAATTTATTTGCTACATCTATAAAATAAAAAATGAAAATGATATAAAAGAAATAATAAATAATATTAAAAATAAATATATAGATAGTACCCATATATGCTACGGATATATATTAGATAACAAAATAAAATATAACGATGATAAAGAACCAAATAAAACTGCAGGATACCAAATATTAAATATATTACAAAACAATAACCTAACAAACATCCTTGGCATAGTAATAAGATATTATGGTGGAATAAAACTAGGTGTAGGACCCCTATCAAAAGCATACAAAGATGTAACTAAATTAGCACTAGAAAAAACAGAAAAAATAGAATATAAAGAATATACCTATCTAACAATAGAAACCAACTATGAAAACACAAAAAAATTAGAATACTTATTAAAAGATATAGAAATAGTATCAAAAGAATATAATGATAATATCATATATAAAATAAAAATAGATATAAAAGAAATAGAAAACATAAAAAAAGTATTAAGTGACTTTAAAATCATTTAATACTTTTATTTTACTACATAAGGACTATTCATCGTACCATCGCCACTTTCAGATACTGCATCACTATTTAAAGATATAACTGGTCGAACACCATGAGCAGAATTCGTATAATAACTATATATACCGCCATTTGAATAAATACGAGCAACACTTACATAATCAAGATACCAATCATTAGGAGAAAGAAGCCAATAATTTCCATTCGTATATAAATAATAATTACTATTAGAAGTACTTTGCGCACCACCTGCTAGCATCACTTCATCTAACGTTAATAATCCAACTGGATATTTTAAAGCATTATTGCCATATCCAGTAACACCACCATCCGTTACACTTAAACTAAATTTATCCTCATCTCTAGGGCATACCAAACTTGGTAAATATTTTCTAGACCTTTCATATGCACCAAAATATGAATTACCACTACCATTAGCATCCTTACTTGTAAGCGGTCCTCCATAAATACTAGATAAACTTCTATCATTACAAAATATTGTATTTTCTAGATATGATGTATAATCAGTTAAACTTTTATTATACCAAATATCTATATTTCTTTTTATCATACTATCATTTGTATTACTAAACATCTTAGTCTTTGCTGTTTCTAGTGTATCTCCTCCAGTAAATGTTAAATAATACATATTCGAAGTATCACCAAAATATATAACATAATATACACTAGTACAAGTCCCCGTACTATTTAAACATGTATAATGGTATCCATTTGCTAAAGTAGTTCTATCAGTGCTCCAATTTGAACCTACTGATGTGGTTGCTTTCCCACTTAAAGTATATGTTCCATTACTATATGTTACATCATTTCCATATTTATATGTATCTGTTACACTCGTCATTGTTTTTTCCGCAACTGCGTATCTAATTCCATACATATATCCTACGTCTGCTGGAGAAGATTGAGCATAATTAAATGAAATTGATAAAAACTGAGTGGCATCCCCTGTAGCATTACATTTCCCATCAGTTGGTGTTCCATTATAGATTAACTTTGTTCCTCCTGTTGATGTTGTTCTTACTATTTTCCAACAAAATCCTCCAAACAACACATTATTATTTGTTACATTTCCTCTATAATAATATATTGGTAAAACCCCTCCATTATCATCAGTTCCATCAAATAAAAATACTCCATTATCTCCATCATTATAAGTTATACTATCAACAGTTTGCTTTGCATCATTTATATATTGATAACTTATTGCCTTTGTTTGCACTTGACTTTTCATTATATTATAAAAAGTATTTTTATTACTAACATCACCCAAATATTGAACAGCATCAACTTTTAACTTCAAATTAATTGTACTATCAGCTTCTACTTCACCATCACTTAATGAGTCTGGGTCTAACCATATTCTTAGTGTATAATTAATATCTTCATCTTTATCTATTATTGTACTATGAATAATATTATTAACGTCCTTTAAATTTACTACTTTTATCCTCTCACCATTTACAATTAATCCAATTTTTATATATCTTTCATCCAAAGTATTTGTCTTAGTTTCGTCTTTAATTAATAATAAATCATATTCTGCAGGAGCATCACCTATATTAGATACACTAAAACTATAATACTCATTTTGACTAAAACCCTCTTCATCTGTCATATCAGTTAAATTGTCTAGATTAAGCCCATTTTTACTTTCAGTAAGTTTTAACTTAACTTTACCAACATTTATTATTTGCTTAGTTTCCCCTTCTTTACTATCTTGTAATATAGCATATGAAGAACCAACTACTAGACATAATAACCCAACCATACTAATAATTAAGGACAATTTAACTTTCATATTTTGCTTCATATGTTTCCTCTTTTCTACTATAAGTACTCTATTCTATCAAATAAATTTTATCATATCTGTAATAGTTATTCAAGTAAAAAAGGAAACTTTTTTATAAATTTCCTTTTATTTATCCCTAATTGAAGAATTAAATTTATTGTTAACTTTATCTATAATATTTCTAAATAAAATATCAACTTCTTCATCAGTTAAAGTACGGTCCTCACTATTAAAAGTTAATGAATATGCAACTGATTTCTTATCCTTATCTATTTTATCACCACTATAAACATCAAAAACTTCAATATTAGTTAATAACCTACTACCAACTCTTTTTATTTCTTCCTCTAACATATCTGATGTAATATTTTTATCTACAATAAATGCTACATCTTTAACTATATTTGGATAAATAGATACCCCTTTATACTTAATTTTCTTTATAGGTTTATCTAACCTAGTTAAAGATAACTCACAAACATATATATCATCCTTACTTATATTTGGATGAACTTTACCTATAACACCAATTTCATCTTTATCAAGCAATATTCTAGCACCTATACCAGGATGTAAATCACTTATTTTATCACATACAAAATGGTATCTATTTTTATATCCCAAATAAGATAATAAATTTATTACAATCCCTTTAAGTACATAAAAATCACACTCTATTTTATTACCACTCCAACTATTATTAATATAATTACCCTTTATTAAAATAGCAACTTTCATATCTTCTTCATAATTAGCATCATAAGTTTTACTTATTTCATATATTAATACATCTTTTACATTTCTTTTTTTATTATAATTATAAACATTAAGCAAAGAAGGTAAAATAGAAGTTCTAATAGTACTCTTATCATTACTCATAGGATTAGGTAATATTATATTTTGTTTATTATCATATTTAAACTTTCTAGCATCTTCTAAAGAAGTTAATGTATATGTTTTACACTCATTTATTCCCAAACTCATTAATCTTTTAGAAACATTTCTTTTTAATAATACCTCTTTACTATACTCACCCTTCTTAATAGGAACTATAGGCAAAGTACCTATTAAATTATGATAACCATAAAGTCTACCAATCTCTTCTGCTATATCATTAATATTTGGGTCTATATCTAATCTTCTATTAGGTATTATAACAGTAAATAAACCATCTTTATATTGATACTCAAAATCTAATTTTTCAAGTTCTTTCTTTACAGTATCATCAGTTAAAGTAATACCAAGCATACTATTAATATCTTGTGTCCTAAATTCTACAATCTTCTTTTTCTTCACTAAATTATCATATATTAAAGTATTACCAACTACTTCTGCATCAGCATACTTAGTAAGTAAATAACATGCTCTATCTAATGCCATAGTAGTATATTCATAATTTAATCCCTTACCATATCTAATTGAAGCTTCACTTTTTAAATTAAGTCTTTCTGCCGTATTTCTAATAGAAATACTATCAAATATAGCACTTTCTATAACCAACGACTTAGTATTATCATCTACTTTAGTATTATCACATCCCATAACTCCTGCAATTGCTACTACTCTTTTTCCATCAGTAATAACTATATCATTACTACTTAATACTCTAGTCTTTTCATCTAAAGTAACGACCTCTTCATTATCACGTGCATTTCTAACTACAATCTTATCTCCCAATTTATCTTTATCAAAAAAATGAAGTGGTTGTCCAAACTCTAACATAACATAATTTGATATATCTACAACATTATTAATAGACCTAATACCAACACTTTCTAAACGCTTCTTTATAAACTCAGGGCTTTCCTTTATTTTAATATTTTTAACTATTCTAGAAGTATAATATGGACACTTATCTGTTTCAACCTTTAAAGATAAAAAATTATTTATATTCTCATTATTTTCTTTAACTGTAATCGTAGGCATTGTAACTTTTCTATTTATTATTGACGCAACTTCATATGCAAAACCAATATGATAATAGCAATCATTATTACGATGCTTATGTACATCAAGTTCATATAAAGTATCATCATATCCTAAATAATGTAAAGCATTAACACCAAGAGGAGCATTACTATCTACTTCATATATACCCTTATTATAATTTTCTTCATTTTTCTCTTCTAAACCAAGTTCATATAAAGCACATAGCATTCCATTTGATTGTACTCCCCTTATAGTGCTTTTTTTAATTTCAAAATTATTTGGAAGTACAGCACCAGGAAGCGCTACTATAACTTTTAACCCTTCCCTAACATTTGGTGCACCACAAACTATAGTAAGTACTTCACTTCCTATATCAACACTACAAACATGTAAATGGTCACTATTTTCATGTAAAGTACATTCTATAACTTGTCCAATAACTACATTATCTATTTTTTTAGTAATTACTTTTTCTACATTAACACCTGCTTTAGTAATCAAAATAGCAAGTTCCTCTAAATTTAAATCATCAATTTTTATATAATCATTTAAAAAATTAGTACTAATCATTAGTCATCCCTCCTATCAAAAGTTCCTATCTCCCTTAAATCAGTATTATAAAAAGTTCTAATATCTTTTATACCATACTTAAGCATAGCTAAACGTTCCAAACCAAAACCAAATGCAAAACCTGACCAAACCTTAGGATCATAGTTACAATTTTTAAGAACATTAGGATGTACCATACCAGCCCCTGCTACAGTAATCCAACCAGTATTTTTACAAATATTACATCCCTTTCCCTTACAATTAAAACAAGATATATCAGTTTCTACAGATGGTTCTGTAAACTGATAATAACTAGGTCTAAAACGCGTTACAATATCATCACCAAATATCTTTTTACATGCCACATCAAAAGTACCCTTCAAATCAGATAAACTAATATTCTTATCAATAAGAAGCCCCTCTACTTGCATAAATTGATGTGAATGAGTAGCGTCATCATCATCCCTTCTATAAGTCTTACCAGGACATATCATTCTAACAGGAAACTTTCCACCCTTCTTTAACATTTCCCTTACTTGTACAGGAGAAGTTTGACTTCTTAAAAGTATCTTATTTTCTTCAATATAAAATGTATCTTGAGCATCCCTAGCAGGATGACCTTTAGGTATATTTAACATCTCAAAATTAAACTTATCCTCTTCTATTTCAGGACCATCAACTACATCATAACCCATACTAATAAATAATTCTTCTATTTCAGTAGATAATTTTTCCAATATATTAGGAACACCACAAACAATCGAAGTACCAGGCAAAGATATATCAATACTCTCATCTTCAAGTTTCTTGTTTAACTCTTCTTGTTCCAATCTACCCTTTAATTCATCATACTTTTCCAAAAAACTAGTTTTAAGTTCATTAATCTTCATACCATATTCTTTTCTCTTATCTACTTCAATATCTTTCATCTTATTAGATAACATCGTAATAATACCCTTTTTTCCAAGATATGATACCCTTAAATCATTTAAATCTTTCAAATCATGAATTTTTTCTAAATTTTCTAACATCTTCTTTTTAATCTCTAACATACTATAAAATCTCCTTTAACTCACTCATAGTTTTAATAATCTTAAAACCATCTTTTTTTACATCCTTATCCTTATAATTATATAATATAGAACTGATACCAACATTCATCGCACCCTTAATATCAACATCTAAATTATCTCCAATCACAATTGCATCTTTAAACTCTTCCTTTTTTAATACCTTCAAAAACGCATCAGGATGAGGTTTCATATAACCTTCCCCTCCAACAACTTTTTTAAAATATTTATATATCCCCGCATTCTTTAATCTACCAATCTGACAATCAGTAAACCAATTACTAAGCACATATAATTCATATTTACCAGATAAATACTCCAAAGTAGATATAAGTTCATCACTTGCTTTTGAAAAACAAAACTCCTGAGCTTTAAGTAATGCATCTAAAAAACCAACATCAAGATTAGTATGACAATTTTTATTAATATGAGAAATAAGATTTTCCTTAGTCAAATAATTATAATTACTCTCATAACTTTCAATATAAAAATTAACCAAATCTGCAAGTTCTTTATTATAAATATTAAACTGTTCAAGTATATCATATAACGGCTTTATATATTCATCTTTCCAAAATATTAATGTATTATCTAAATCAAATATAATTTTTTTCATAATCCTCCAAAATAAAAAGATGAAACCAAAGGACGAATTGCTCGTGGTACCACCTTATTTTTTTCTCTGAACTTTTAACGAAGTTACCCGAAAACGCTAAAGAGTGAATTCATAAGATATTCTTTAAAGTTTTCACCAGCCACTTCTTCTCTATAAAATTACTATCTTATTACTAGTCTCTTATTATTGCCTTTTATATGGATATAATATCACATTTTATTAAATTATGCTAGTATTTTTTATAATGTTTTACTCTTATTTTCATTAAGTACATTTAAAAGTACACTTTCCTTATCAGAAAGATTATTCATAAGAGAACTTTTTAAATTTGTATCACAATATGCATCAGTAAAATCCATTTGAGAAGAAATCATACCTTTTGCAATTTTACCTAATCCTTGTAAAATACTTTGTAATCCCTGATTATCTGGCAAAACTTGCATTTGCTCATAAATTACTCCCATCATATCTTCTACTGCCTTATAATTAGTGCTCATTTTATCATAAACTTCTCCAAACTTTTCCATACGAACCTCCATAATTAGTCTATTTCATATCTTATTCTAACACAAAATCTCATTTATTACAATTATGTCTTAAAACTGAAATAAAATATAATTCTTAATAAACTTATAAATTTACTTTCTAACTAGTGTTTTACCTTTAAATTCTATATCACAAGAATTATCAGTTATTAAATCAAATTCATAATCTTTAAATACCTCATTAACTGCTTTAATAAGTCCAAATACACCTTGATTAATCTCGCATGCTCTATCCGCTAAAAAAGATATAAAATCCATATCAAATGTTATATTAATATCTATTTCCTTAAACTTCTCTAATTTTGTTAACAAAGGAGATATAGAAGACTCTAATAAAATTTTAGTATATATTTCTTTATCTAAATCATTTAATATAACCAAATCCGTAATTCTACTAATAGTATCATCCTTAAAATATCTATTTAAACTATTATTAGTTTCCTTAGTCTTATTTTCAAAACCCATCATTTTATCATTAATTCTTCTATTTTCAGTATTAACTAGAAAAATAAAAGAAACATTAGAAAGGTCAAAACTAGCTTCCTCTTCATTAACTTCAATATTTATGACACCAGCATCCAATAAATAATTAAAATCAAGTTTACCAGAAGGTAAAATAGCATCTCCAACTACCATATATCTTTCTTCATCTGATAAATCCTCTACGACAACAACACCTTTACTAGCAAGTTCAATATTATTATCAGCATCATTTAACAAACCAACAATTATTTTTAATAAATCAGCACCTTTATCTTCATTACTTAATGTAGTAATACATAAAGGTAAATCAATATTATTCTTTATTTCCTTTATAATAGTAGATTTACCAGTACCAGTTTTACCCATAATAACCATATTTCTTTTATTAACTTTCTTTTGTTCATTAGAAATTAAAGAATTACTTAAAACTTGATTACCATATATTACAGATATAATATTCTTTATCTGCTCATCTTGTCCAACTATCTTATCACTTACTTTATCATAAACATATAAAACTTCACTACAAGGAACAAGTTCACCATCATTATTAAAAACAAATGCTACATCAACACTACAAGATAAATCTTTCATAATAAAATCAAAATCGTTTGTATCATAATAAGAAAATAACTCCTCAATTGACATAACATCACCTTGAATAAAATCCAAATTATCATCACTTACATGCGAAATAATTTCACCCTTATGACTTCCCGTTAATACTATAACATCTTCATTTTCCTCTTTACATAATGAAACTTCTTTCAAAATAAAATACTTCTTATCCTTAAGTTCTTCCTTTTCAAATATTAAAACATACTTCATAAAATCCCCCTAAAAAATACTAAATTAACTTAATTAAACATGCAAAAATTATAAAAAATGCAAAAAATGATAAAAGTGCCACCTTAGCAAAACCATATAACTTATTATTAGACTTAGATATTTTAATAATATTTAATACCCCTCTTACTAAAAAATACACCAAAGTAATAATAGAACAAATTATAAAATATAATATATATAACTTCTTATAAATAGTAACAAAACTAACAAATAAACTTATTATATTAAATATAATAAATAATACTTTATAAATATTATACTTACTCTTATAAATATTAACTTCTCTTATATACTTAGTTAAAAGTTCTATATTAAAAATACAAAGTACAATAACAGAAACTAGTTTTATATTATTAAAAACTCCAAGTAATTGATAAAATAAATACCCTAACAAAAGAGGAATAACTAATATCTCTAAAATTATTTTTTTATTTTTCATACAAACCTCTAGTAAATATTCTTATTATCTTCAAACAAATTAAACGCAGTTAAATCATGTTCATCTACTTGTTTTAAACTTAATATAGTTTTCTTACCCTCTAAAAAATCATATATATCTTTATCTCTAAAACCTATTTTATCTGCTTCTTCTTTTGTATTATTATAGTATATTTCCTTTATATTAGCCCATATACTACTAGCCATACACATAGGACAAGGATAACAACTAGTATATAAAATACATCCACTTAAATCATGTGTTCCCAGTACTTGACATGCCTTTCTTATCGCATTTACTTCAGCATGTGCAGTAGGATCCTTACTTTTTAAAACACTATTCGAAGCCTTAGAAATAATTTTACCATCCTTTACTATAATCGCCCCAAAAGGACCTCCATCCTTAAACTTATTTATCGCATTTTCTAAAGCCATATCATTAGCTATCTTTACATAATCATTATGCATAACATATCACCCACTTTATTTATAACATTAAACACCAAAAAAATCAACTCTTAAACTAAACTTTCAAAACAAAAAACTATTTAAAAATATCCCATATTCCACCACTTGGAAATCTTTCAAAAATAAGTTTTTCCTTAGTAACAGGATGAAAAAATTCCAAATGATATGCACATAAAGCAAGTTGTTTCTTATTTTCTATTCCATATCTTTGGTCACCATATAAAGGATGATTTATATTTTTAAATTGAACTCTTATTTGATGATGTCTCCCAGTATGAAGTAATACATCTACCAAAGATAAATTATCAACCTCTTTTAACACTTTATAAGATAACAATGCATACTTACCATCTTCTTTATTAGTAATAACTGAATAATTATCTACTTTCTTAATATAATTTTCCAAACTCCCCTCTTTTTTATCAAGTTTACCCATCAAAACAGCCAAATACTTTTTAGTAAATAAACCATCAGTAATCTGTTTACAAAGTCTAGAAGAAGCCTTACTTGTTTTAGCAAAAACCATTATTCCTGAAGTTGGTCTATCTAATCTATGAACAAGTCCTAAATAAACATTACCCTTTTTATCATACTTTTCCTTAATATATTGCTTTATCAAAGTAAGCATATCAATATCACCAGTAAAGTCCCCTTGTGATAATACATTACATGGTTTAATTACTACAATTATATGATTATCCTCATATAAAACATCCAAACTATCTCTCATACCTAACACAAACCCCACAAGGAAGAACAAGATTATTCTTACCCAAAATACCTAATTCATCAGAATATATTTTTCCCTTATAATCTTTAAGTACAATCTTAAGTACATTTTCTATTACTGTTTTAGATAAATTAGTAGTATAAGAATTAATTATAAAAAACAATGGATCATCAGTAAGTAACTTCTCACATAAACTAACTAAATTAAATAAATCCTTTTCAATATCCCAAACTTCTTTATTTGAACCCCTTCCATAACTAGGAGGGTCCATAATAATTGCATCATACTTATTGCCCCTTCTTATTTCTCTTTGAACAAACTTAACACAATCATCAACAATAAATCTAATAGGCTTATCTTCCAAATTACAAGATTTAACATTTTCCTTAGCCCAATCAATCATACCCCGTGATGAGTCAACATGAACAACAGAGCCACCTGCCTTAATAATAGCACAACTAGCACACCCAGTATATGCAAAAAGATTAAGAACTTTAACTTCCTTACCACGACTTTTTTCCAGTTTTATTTTTTCCATCATATAATCCCAATTAATACTTTGCTCAGGAAAAATACCAGTATGCTTAAAACCCATTAATTTAACATTAAATACTAAATCTTTATAACTAATCTTCCATGCACTAGGTAACTTATTCTTTACCTCCCAGTAACCACCACCTGTATTAGACCTATGATAATGAGCATCCACATGCGAAATATCCATCTTATCTTCCCATATTATTTCAGGGTCCGGTCTTAACAAATAATAATTACCCCATCTTTCTAACTTTTCTCCATTTGACATTCCTAAAATTTCATAATCTTTAAAATCTTTAACTAATAACATAACAAAACCTCTTTTACATATCAATTATATCTTTATATTCAATATTTGACAATTGATTTTTTATGAATTTTATGATACAATAAAAAACAATTTATGGGGGAAATATGGAAAAAGAACTAAAAAAAAGAATTACAAGAATAATTATAGTACTATTATTCCTAATATTTTCTAGTGTAATATGGAAAGACGCTAATAACAATATGGTAAATGCAAAAAAATACCTAGAAAACAAAAAAACAAGTTTTATAGAACTAAGTAATGGTATTAATATAGATAATGCCTATCCAGTAAATGATGAAATTGGTTCACAAGGTGACTCTTATAAATTTAAAATTATAAATAATGATAATAAAAATAAAACTATAACAATCGGAGTAATAAATAATCTAAACGATAACTTTATTTCATATAACAACATTCGTTATCAAGTAATTAAAAACAACAAAATATTTATAAAATCACAAGACTTAAATAATAACGGAATACTATTTAATGATGAAATAACAAAAGAAAATACATATGAAATAAGATTTTGGATAAACCAAAACACTCCCTTTGATGAAATACTAGATAAATCTTTTTCAATAAAAATTGCATTATTATAGTGCTATTTTTATTTTTTTTTGATACAATAAACATGAGGTGAAAAATATGTTAATGGTTAAAGATATTATAAAAATAAATAACAACACTTTAAAAGAAGAATTTATTAAAGCAATGCAAGACGAAGACTTTAAAAAATTAAGAAACACCATTAACTTAAATGATAACATCTTATGTAAATATACCTCACTACTTGAAGATGCAAAAATAGAGTTTAAGAACTGCCTTAATTGTAAAGAACTAAATAATTGCAAAAATGCTTGCCAAGGTTATAGATACACCCCAATTACTCTTAATAACACTCTAACATTTGGATATAAAAAATGTAAATATCAAGAAGAATATGATAATAATAATAAATACAAAAACAATATAGATTTATTTAAAGTACCATCTTCATTAAAAAATGCATCATTTAAAGAAATATATGTAGATGACAAAAATAGAACAGATATTATAAAATACATTAGTTCATTTAAAACAAACTACTTTACCAATCACAAAGATAAAGCTCTATACCTGTATGGAAACTTTGGATGTGGTAAAACTTATATGATTTCAGCACTTTTAAATGAACTTGCTAAACAAAATGTTAAATCATTAATTGTGTATTTTCCTGAATATCTAAGAGATTTAAAAAGTTCATTTAATAAAGATAGTAATGATTTATCATTTAAAGAAAAATATGACTACATAAAAAAAGTACCAGTCCTTCTAATAGATGATATTGGCGCTGAAAATCTTACCGCATGGGCAAGAGATGAAATACTAGGAACTCTGCTTCAATATCGAATGGAAGAAAACTTATCAACGTTCTTCACATCTAATTTATCACTAGAAGAACTAGAAGTACACTTATCATTAACTGGACAAAAAATAGAAAAAGTTAAAGCAAGGAGAATAATAGAAAGAATAAAATATTTAACAAATGAGTTAAAAATAATAGGGATTGATCGTAGAAAATAGTAAACAAAGGTGAAATACATGAATGGAAAACTAAAAAGATTAATCAATATTTATAAACCAGATGGCATTGACTGGATGAACTTCGAATATGGTAAAAATAATCCTTATACCTATCATCATATTCAAAAAAAAGAAGATGGTGGTACAAGCGAAATAAGAAATGGCGCTATTTTAACAAAAAAAGCACACGTTTACTTACATTACCTAGAAACAAGAGATAAAGAAGCATACAGAAGATTAAATTATATGTTTAGTTTTTTAAATAATACTATGTCACCACCTACACAAGAATACTTTATGATAATTGATGAAATACTAGAAATTGCAATTCCCTATAAAGAAAACACAAAAAAATTAGTTAGAGCTAGAAATAGGTCAAAAAGAAAATAAAAAGAAATAATGTAAACAACAGTTTAACAAAATTTCTTTTTTTCATACTTACTTTATTATATCAATAATTATATTACTTTTTTTAACCCTCTTATTACTAAAAGTAAAAGCACCTAAAAGTTCATTAATATCTATCTTTCTTTCACCATATATATCACAAAGCAAATCACCCTTTTTTACATAATCACCAACATTCTTATGTAATATAATACCAGCATTATAATCAATTTCATCATCTTTCTTTACTCTTCCAGCACCCAATGTCATAGATAAACTACCAATAGTTAAACTATTAATACTCTTAATATATCCATCTTGAATTGACTTAACACTTTCACCCTCAGGTAACTTAATATTTAAATTTCCACCCTCTCTTTTAACATAAGATTCAAATTTACAAAAAGCACTACCATCTTCTAATACTTCAATCACCTGTTCTCTAGCAAGTTTTAAAGAAATACCCTTCCCCATACTTACCAATAAACTAGACATCATAACAGCTAAATCCCTTAAATCATTATGTTTCTTATTCTTTAAAATATCTATAACTTCCAAAATCTCAATACTATTACCAACATTATCACCAAGTGGATTATCCATCTTAGTAATCATACAGACAACTTGCTTATTATATTTCTTACCAATCTTTATCATAAGTTTTGCAAGTCTTAAAGCATCCTTACGAGTTCTAATTAATGCCCCCTTTCCTACTTTTATATCAATTAATATCTTTGAAGCACCACTAGCTATTTTCTTACTCATAATAGATACCGCTATTAAAGAAATAGATCTAGTAGTACCCGTTACATCTCTTAAAGCATATATCTTTTTATCCATTGGACACAAACTCTCATTCGCACCCATAACTACCATACCCAAATCATTAACATCAGAAACAAATCTATCATAAGTTAAATTCGTATTAACACTTATAGAATTTAACTTATCAATAGTTCCCCCAGTATATCCCAAAGCCTTACCACTTAACTTAGCTAACTTAACAAAACATGCAGATACTATCGGAGCAACTATCAAAGTAGTTTTATCACCTACTCCTCCTGTAGAATGCTTATCAACAACATTACCCAAAAATGATAAATCATAAACATCCCCACTCTTAATAAAAATATCAACTAAATTAAAAACCTCGTCATTACTAAGTTCATTTTTACATATACTCTTAAGTACTCTAGTCATTTCTATATCACTAACTTTTCCACTTAAATAACCATTAAAGAAAAAATCAAGTTCCTCATATGTTAATCTTTTCTTTTTTAAAACTTTTTCAATTATTAATTCATTATTCATACTATACTTCCTTTATATATTTTCTATATACATATATACCCTCTGGTATTATAGTTAAAAAACCTATTATCAACAAAATCAAAGATACATTATTCCAACTATCAAATAATATAACAAAACCAAGTGAGAAAAAATGCAAAACTGTCTTTATCTTCCCAAAAATATCTGAACCAATAACTCTTTTCTTCTTAACCATAATATAATAACCAGCAATTGCCACTATAAAATCTCTAACAAAAATAAACAAACTATATAGAGGTAATAACTTATTTAAAAGAAGTGAAAGAGTTACAAGAATTACAAAAGTTCTATCTGCAATAGGGTCTGCAAGTTTACCAAAAGAAGTAACCATATTATATTTTCTTGCAATAAAACCATCTAAAAAATCAGATATTAAAATAACAATAAATAAAATCAAAATTAAAACTAAACTACTTCTACTATATATTAAATAAAATAACAAAAATGAAAAGATAAATCTTAATACTGTTAATATATTAGGAATCAAAACACCACCTCACTAAATTATAATATCTTTTTAAATAAAAATGAATATAATTATCTAACTATACCCATCTTTTCTCTCATTATCTCGTACTTTTCTTTGGCAAGTTCCCTAGATTTTCTTATTCCCTCATCTAATATTTCATTTAAATAATCACTATCAATTAATTCAAAATACTTATTTCTAATAACAGATAAATGATTTACTACTAATTCAGCAACAAAAGCTTTAAATTCACCATAATTCTTATCAGCAAACTTCTCTTCCAAAGATTTATTAGTTTCACCAGATAAAGATGTACATATATCCATTAAATTAGAAATACCAGGCTTATTTATTGGATCATACTTAATTAACATTTCACTATCAGTAGTCGCAGACATAATCTTTTTCCTTATTTCATCATCAGTATCAAGTAAAGTAATAACACCCTTTGGACTATCTGAAGACTTACTCATTTTTTTTGTTGGGTCTTTTAAATCCTTTATCTTAGTAGCACCTTCCCTTATTAAAGGTTCTGGAATTTTAAATACTTCTCCATACTTATTATTAAAACGAATAGCAATATCACGCGCAATTTCGACATGCTGTTTTTGGTCTATTCCAACAGGAACTAAATCCGCATCACAATATAATATATCTGAAGCCATCAATATAGGATATGTCAAAAGTCCTACTGTAAAATTAGAATTTTCCTTGCTTTTTTCCTTAAACTGTATCATACGCGTTGCCTCTCCATAATAAGTCGAACATTCCAAAAGCCATGATATACAAGGAATATACTCATTTTCAGATTGCAAATATATCACATTCTTATTTGGGTCAATACCACACGCAACATAAAGCGCTAAAAATTCTTTAATTCTTCTTCTAAGTTCATCTGGGTCCTGTGCAACAGTTAAAGCATGAAGGTCCGCTATGAAAAGATAAGAATCATACTCACCTTGCATCTTTGCAAATGGCATAATCGCACCTATATAATTACCTAATGTAAGTTCACCTGTTGGTTTTAATCCTGTTAATATCCTTTTCATACATCTACCACCTATCTATATTATATACTTAAATTACCCAAAAATAAAGAAAAAAGTATCTAAATAGATACTTAAAACAAATTCTTTTCTATACGTTCACATGTTCTTTTAGGACTTTCAACTAACATCTTATACAACCTCTCATGGCTCCTAAGTTCATTAATTAAATCTATTTCTCCATTAGTCATCATAAGTCCATAATTAGTATCATTTTCTGAAATTACATACTCATCATTACCAATTAAATATTCTATAGGTGTGTTTAACTGTTTAGAAAGCAAAATCAAATTCTTTGTACTTGGCTTCTTAATATCCTTTTCCCAGTAACAAATAGTAACCTTAGATACTCCGATCATCTGAGCCAATTCTTCTTGTGTCAAATGCTTACCTTTTCTTGCTTCTTTTATTCTTTTACCTAAAACCATTGTTCTTGCACCTTCCTTTACAAGAACAATTATAAAAAATTATTGCGCGAAAAATGTCGTAATTAATCTAAAATTAAACTTTTATAACCAATTAAAAACGATATTTTTTTTCACATCCATTCTAATACATAATTATTTTACCATTTTTAACCAAAAAACACTTATTCATTCCATTACTTACACTAAATTATAATTTAAAAAAAACGAAAAATTATTTTAAAATTTCCCGTTTAAATAAACTATTGATAACAATAACTATCATTAAGTTTAGTACCAGTAGAACAATAATATGATGTTGAATAATTATAATTAGCATAATGATAACAAGTTGAACCATACTTAGTACCAGATGAGCATGTATAAGAACAAATATTACCATTTTTAGCACAAGTTACACTACGCTTACCATATCTCCCCTTTGTGCATGAAGATAAAACTTCTGGAGTACAACTACTTGCCCAATAGTTTATCGAAGGAGAACTCCAAACATATGCTCCTTTGGAATTTTGAGTACATACTTTTGTAATTTGCGTATAACAATAATTTATAGTCGCACTTGTAGTTCTATAGCACTGACAATTATAACCAGATGCACATTTTTTATATCCACTTGGACAAGAAGTAGTTGTGTTTTTAGATGTTGCAAAAACCTTTTTACTACAAGTAGCAGTATTACCAGCCTTATCTTTTACATATCCATAAAATGTATTATTACTTAAGCTTAGACTTGTAGTTCCATTATATGTAGCAGTACTACTTGTAGATAATCCATAACTATCAGCATTCGTCTTAGAAAGTGTAACACCAGACGTCGTCACAGATATTGAACATGTTGGTTTAGTAGTAACTATATTATCTATTTTAATACTAGATTTTGATACATTTCCTGCTTGGTCTTTAGAAAATACATAATATGTTCCATTTTTTGATACTTTAAAACTATCATTTTGAGGTAAAGTATAACTTTTTGAACCACTACTTATATTTATCCAAGATGTTGGAGTACTATCGCTAGTAGAAATTGCATAACTTGAAATACCAGAAGTATTATCAGTAATTGTACCTGTTATATATAAAGCACTATTAGTATAACTAGAAGAACTTTTACCAAGTTTTATTACTGGTCCAGTTTTATCAATATTATTTATTGTCAAACTAGTTTTAACAACATCACCAGATGTACTCTTACCCCATAAATAATATGTTCCATTTTCAGTTACTTTAGATTTATCATTAGCAGGAACACTAAATGTTTTAGAATTATTAGATATACTAATCCAACTTGATGGAGTTTTACTATCTTTTGTTATTTGATAACCACTAAGACCTTTTGCATTATCAGTAATTGTGCCAGTTATATAAATATAACTATTTGTATAACTAGTAGTGCTTTTACCCATTGAAACTTTTAGTGAACCCTTATCATTACTAGAACTAGAATTACCAGAACCACCTGTATTTGATGAACCACTAACAACTACTTTTAAATCTGCTTTATAATCACCATCCAAAGTAGAAGCATAAACAGTAGTAGTACCTTCCTTCAAACCAGTTACTAAACCATTTTCTACAGTAGCAACACTTTCATCACTACTTTTCCAAGTTACATCTTTAATTGAAGCATTATCAGGTTTTACAGAAGCAGTTACTTGTACTTTTTCTTTTACTTTTAAATTTACTTGTGACTTACTCAAACTTATTCCCGTTACTTTAGTTGTCTTATCAACTACCTCAACTAAATAAGTTGTTTTTAAATCACCTCTAGTTATTGTAACAGAACTACTACCAGATTTTAATGCGCTTGCTAAACCATTCTTGTCGATACTTAAAACATTATTATCAGATGAAGTATAAGATAAATCCCTAGAACATCCGCTTACCCCTAAACTTAAATTATCTTTCAAATAAAACTTTTGTCCCAACTTCAAAGTTAATTTTTTTAATATCACCGAACTATCATTTAACTTTTTACATACAAGTATATTTTTACTCTCTTCTTTTTTAGAATTTCCTAAAACAGCATTTACACTTAAAACAATCTCCCCAGAATTAGAAGAAGTAATATAATTAGTTACTTTTTTACCACTTAAACTCTCATGTTTTAAAGTTGCAACCGCATCATTCGATAGTTTAAAATCATATTTAACATCACTTAAAGACCCATTCCCACTTGCTTTTGTCTCAAATGAAGTTTCTTCGTTAATATAAATAATATCAGGAGCATCAATACTAATACTTTTTAAATCACTACTCTTAGAAGAGCACCCTCTTAAACATAAAAGTATTATTAATATTATCAAAACAGCTCCTACTATAATAACTATTTTCAAATTATTCATAATAAAATTTTTAATATTATCAAGCATACTACTACTGCTATTTTCGTCATAGACAACATCACCATAATCACCGTTATCAAGAGTATTTTCTTCTTGTTCTTCAAACTCTTTCATATTGCCAGCATAATCAGTATTTACATCGTTATCAATATCAAAATCGTTATTCTTCATATAACCACCTATCCTACTCTAAATTTTAACATAGTTTACATCTGTAATCAAGTTTTTATAGACAAAATTTAAAAATTATAGTATAATTAGCGTAGTCCATTCTTTTATAAAAAATTTAGAAAGGAGATTAATTATGTTTAAACCAAACAAGACTTATGTCTTTGCGCTTGGTGGTTTAGGAGAAGTTGGTAAAAACATGTATTGCTTAATGCATAACGAAGAAATAATTATTATTGATGCAGGAGTAATATTCCCCGAAGAAGATTTAAGAGGCATCGATTATGTTTTACCAGATTTTGATTTTTTAAAGAAAAACGAAAGAAAAATTAAAACTTTAGTTATTACACATGGTCATGAAGACCATATTGGTGCTATACCATTCTTACTTCAAAATGTAAACATACCTACTATTTTTGCACCCAACCAAGCTTATGCTTTAATAAAGAAAAAATTAGATGAAAGAAATATACAATACAAAGGACTAAAATCATATCAAAGTAATGATAAATTAAAATATAAATACTTTGAAATATCATTTTTTAGAACTACTCACTCTGTTCCAGACTCTCATGGTATTTATATAAAAACTCCAGATGGTAACATTGTTGAAACAGGTGACTTTAAATTTGATTTAACTCCAATTGGACCAATGGCTGACCTTGCTAAAATAAGTGACATTGGTAAAGAAGGAGTAACATTATTAATGAGTGAAAGCACAAATGTATTAGATGAAGGCTTTTCTCTATCAGAATCAAAAGTAGATGAAGCATTAAACGAAGTATTTACAAAACATCCTAACAATAGATTAATTATAGCTACTTTTGCTTCAAACATATATCGTTTAAAACACATCATTGAAACTTGTAAAAAATTTGGTAGAAAAATATGTATTTTTGGTAGAAGTATGGAAAATAACATTAACATTTCCATGGAAGGTGGATATATAGATGCAAAAAATATAATTGTTTCACCAGAAGTAGCAAATCACTTAAAACCAAGTGAAGTTGCATTATTATGTACTGGAACTCAAGGAGAACCGCTTGCAGCGCTTTCCCGTATCGCAGATGGAACACATAAACAAATTACTTTAAGACCAGACGATGTCGTTATATTTAGTTCATCTGCTATACCAGGTAATGCAAATGCTATAGCAAATACTATAAATAAATTATATTTAAAAGGTGTAAAAGTCTATACAAGTTCTACCGACCATGACATTCATGCTTCAGGACATGGTATGACCGAAGAATTAAAATTAATGATTAGATTATTAAACCCTAAATATATAATGCCAATTCACGGAGAATATAGAATGTTAAAAAGACATGCCAAACTTGCAATGGACTGTGGTATGCCTAAAGAAAACACATTCGTATTAGATAATGGTGACATTCTAGAAATAGATAAAGGCAAAATAAAAAAATCACACTCTATTGAAGTTACAGAAACTTATGTAGATGGAAATAGAATTGGTGATATAAGTGGCGCAGTTCTAAATGACAGAAAAATAATGGCAAATGATGGTATCTTAGTAATAATACTTAATATTAATTTTGATGAAAAGAAAATTGTTGCAAAACCACTAGTAACAACAAGAGGCTTTATACTAATTTCAGAAAATGAAGAACTAATTAAAAAAATAGAAAAATTAGCTTTAAACGTTGCAATAAGAAAACTAAAAGACCCAAAATCAACTTACAATGATATGAAAGCAGAACTTACTAAAGAAATAACAGCTTTTACTAAAGAAGAAACAGGAAGAAGACCAATAGTACTTCCAGTAATATTAAACATAAAAAGGTAACAATCGTTACCTTTTAATATTGGTCTAATATAGGATAATAATCATATCCATTAGTCTTATATTTACTAGATTTAGAATTAGTAAAACCTAATACCATATACTTATCATCACTTTTATATATTTTACTATAAGAAAATGATTTATCTAAAGAAACAACTTTCTCAAGAGTAACTTTCAAATTATTATCATACTTAATAAATAATCCATTAGTTACTACTTCACCATTTTTATAACTACCTGTAGTACCAACTATATAAATAGTATCGTCATCTAAATATATATCATTAAACTTATTTAGTTTTTCTTTTTCATATAAAACTGCATCTAATTTATTACCCTTACTATCATATTCTACAATTGAAGCCTTATACTCTGTTTTAGTATTTTTATCTTTAAGTAATGTCCCCAAAGTTAAATAATTATCACCAAACTTTATTATTCTAGTTAAACCATTACTATCAGTTGGACCATAATAGTTATGCCATACTTCTTTACCCTTAAAATTATACTTTTGGATAATTCCTGTACCAGTTTTCGTAACGCCAACCACAACATAACCATCTTTTTCTATTAAAACATCATTAAACATTCCTGTTTGTGGTCCACCATAATTTAATCTAAACAATTCCTCACCATCTAAATTAAATTTAAATAAAAGTGCCCCACCAGTAGATTGATTACCAATAATATTTTTAGCATAAATACTTTGACCTACAATTACAAGATTACTATCACTATCAAGTTTAACTTTAGCAAATTCTGTATCATCTAGTACTTGTACATTCTTCCTCCAAACAATATTAAAATCCATATCAAATCTAACTATTAAACCTTCAGTTATACTTTCATCATGTTGTGTACTAGTCATTTCTATCGCACCAACTGCCACATATCCATCTTCTAATTTAACAATACTATTGAAATAACCACTATAACCTAAATCAATAAATTTCTCCTTTAATGGTTTAAAATTATTATCATACTCCCATATAGTAGCTTTATTATACATAACAGTTTTATTAAACTTACTATTCTTAAAATCAGATAACCCAACACCAATATACTTATCATCATTTATTACTAAATCATTAGCAATTGTATAATATGTAGATGCTTTTCTAACTTTATAATATTTATAACCAAAATAAATTAATTCAAATACTAAAACTATTAATAATACTAAACTTATTATTTTTATAATTCTTAATTTCTTATCATCAATCTTCATATAAACTCCTTGTAAAATATAAAAAGTACTTTATAAGTACTTTATTTTTTTGACTTTTCAGTTTTTTCTAATTTCTCCAAAACCTCTTTTGTTACTTTTACAGCACTTAATCTTAATTCTTCAACTGCTCCTTCAACAACAGGTGTTGCTTTCTTTTTAGCATCTTTTGCAAGTTTACTAATTTTTTTAGCAATCTTATCAGATTTATCTTTAGCAAGTTCTAATACTTTTTCTTTATCTAAATCAGATAAATCTTTCTTAATTTCTTCTATCTTATTTTGAAAATCTTCTTTTACCTCTTCTACATCAATTTCTTTTACTTTCTTTAATAAATCATCAAACTTTTCCTTTAAAAGCTTCCTTGTTTCACTACCCTTATTAGGTGCAAACAAAATACCTAAAGCAGCACCTGTCGCAGCACCAAGAACAAATTTTCCTAAACCTTTTTTACTCATTTTCTAATTCCTCCTTATTTTTTTCTTTCTTTTTACCGAATATTGAACCTATTAAATTTAAAATCTTACCTACAATTAAATCACTAATATTAGATAAAGTATCAGTAACTCCATCTATTACTCCAAAGACTTTATTAATAGATTTCATTTTCTTTTCTACATCATTTAATATTATGTTCACTCTATCAGCAGTATATAACAACTTTATGCAAATTATTACAAGAAATACCACCAAAATAATACACATTATAAGTAAAATTGATAGTAACACACTATTTAAACCATTCATATAATCACTCCCTATTATCATACATCATATCTATTAAATCATAAAGATTTTTCTCTTCAGATTTATTAAGTTCTTCTTTGTCTTCTAATTCTTTTTTTATCTTTTTATTTTCTTTTATCTCTTCATCAACTTCAAGAGCAAGTTCTTTATTTTTGGATGCCCTAGTTGTAGCTTTATTTTTTTCTTTATCTTCATAGTCAACATTATACTCTAGACCCAAATCATTAAAATACTCCTCAGCATCACCTAAAGTGATCTTATCAATTGCTACTTTATTCTCTTTCTGCATATCATAAAATAAATCTTTACTATCATCTTTTTCCGAAGTATCCTTTGAACCATATGCCTTCTGTCTTACTTCATCAAAATTTATTGCCTTCTTTTCCTCAGAAAAAAGTTTCTCATAAGTTAATTTAGTTTCTGTAAAAGACTTTTTCTCTTCTTTTTTTACTTCACTATTATGAAGAACCCCATATACTGGCGATAATATTGGAGAAGGTTTAAATTTTTCCTTATTCTTACCATAATCTTTATTATCATAACCACCATAAAGAATTTTCTCTTCTTTTTTTACTTCTTTTTTCTCTTGCTTTACAGGAGTTTCTCTAACATCCATTAAGAAATCAGCATCATCAAATATAATTGGACTTTTAATTTTTTCCTCTTTCCTAGATGTAAACACCTCCTCTCCTTTTTCACTACTTTTTACTGTTTTTTCAATATCTATCTTCTTAGCTATTGGAGCCTCTTTTACTTGTTCTTTTTTTGGAACCTTTAAAGTCTCTTCTTCATCCTCTTCAAATAAAGCATTTTTTATTTTTTCTATTAATTTCATATCACACCTCAATCAGTAGTATTTAAATCGATTACATCATCATCTTGAACATCTTCCTCATAAGTACCATAATCTTCAATATATTGTAAAAAGTTATCAGTATATACATTAGGACCTAGTAATTTAAAACTTTCCTCATCATAACTAAGACCATCATCATCAATTAAAGTTTTAACTACTTTATCATTATAATTAACACTTCTTAAAACAATAATTGATTTAGAAAGTGCATCCTTAATATCATTTGTAACTACTTCTATTTTAGCATAATTATACATAATTTCAAGTAGATATTTATCATTTAATTTATTAATTTGAACATATCCTACTTTTCCATCATAATTCAAATTTCTAAAATAATATGTCGAATTATCTGTACTACTATAATCATTATTTATTTTATTATAATAACTAACTATATCAACATACAAATAATACTTTTCCCCATTAGAATACAAAATATTATTACTATCAATATCATTTAACAATCTCATTCCTACTGGAATATAAAACTTATAACCCTTTAAAAAAGTATTAGGACGAGCACTTTCCTTTATATTAAAATCCACTACTTCATCAATAGATAAATTATTTATGTTGTAGCACCCAGTAAATAGTAAAACAACTACTAATAACAAAAGTAATTTTTTACCCTTCATTGTCCTCACCTCTTTTAAAAGCCTCAAGCATATATATTACTTGCCCCTTACTTACAAACTTTTCTTCATATTCTGTATTTATATTATCACTTTTTTCATCATTATGCAAATCTAAAGATATATCATTAAATACATAACCATCCTTAGATAAAGACATAATTGAATACTCAAATAACTTCCTATTATCAGTTTTTTGCTTAATTAAACAATTATTTTTAAATATTTTATTATATATACTTAAATGTAATGGACTAGTAAGTCTTCTTTTAATATTTCTTTTCTTAGGCCAAGGGTCAGAAAAATTTAAATAAATAGTGTCAAGTTCCCTGTCAAACACTTCATCAAGTTTTAAAGCATCAACATTAATTAACCTTAAGTTATCTAAATCACAAGAAATTGCCTTAACACCAAGAGCAAGTACACTAGCATTCCTTTCAACACCTATAAAATTTATATCTTTATATCTTCTAGCATTTTCTATTATAAACTTACACTTACCAGTACCAATTTCTAAACAAATTGGATTACTATTATTAAATACTTCATTCCATCTACCCTTATAAATAAAAGGATTATCTATAACATAAGAAGAATTATTTAAAATTTCCTCTTTATTCTTCAAATTTCTAATACGCATAAAAATCACCATACTTATTGTATCAAAATTATCACATTTAAACAACTTATTATAAATGCCCATTCAAAAAAAATATAGATGAATAAACTAACTATGAAAAAGGAGGCTTATTATGTTTGGTCAATTACCATTTAACCCTAATCAAAATATGTATTTTCCCAATCAAACTTTTCCCAATATGAACAACATGAATAACGATAATATTTTAGATGAATTAAATAGAAAAATAAAAGATTTAGAAAACAGAGTAACAAAAATAGAAAAAAGATTAAATATGTATGGTGCAAAAACAGAATACGACTATCAAAATAGTATGTATATGATGTAATATGATAATTAATAACTCAAAAAATATTAAAAAAAACGATATATTTATCGCAACACATACATCTTTAGAAGATAGACATAAATACATAGAAAACGCTATTGAAAAAGGAGCAAGCGCAGTTATTATTGATAAAGACATAAAAAACATTAAAATACCCTCTATTAAAGTAAAAAACACAAATAATACTTACTTTCAAATTTATAATGACTTATATAACAAACCCTTTAAAAATATAAAATTAATAGGTATAACAGGTACTGATGGAAAAACCACAACAAGTTACATAACAAAACAACTACTAAATAACTTTTATAACACTGCATATCTAGGTACTAATGGATTAGAATATAATGATAAATGTCTAAAAACCCATAACACTACACCAGATATAAAAACCATTTTAGAAATAGGAAAAACACTAAACGATAATAATATAAAATACTTAGTAATGGAAGCATCAAGTGAAGGATTATTAAATAATCGACTAGAAGGATTAAAATTTGATATTGCATCCCTTACCAATATTACCATAGACCACTTAAATATTCATAAAAGTATAAAAAACTATGTTTATTCAAAACTAAAACTATTCAAAAAAGTAAAAAAACATGGTTACTCAATTCTAAATAAAAATGATAAATACTATAAACTATTTAAAAAAAATAGTAAAAACATTATTACATATGGAGAAAAACCACTCTCAAACTATAGAATTAAAAATATAAAAATACACTCTAATTACACTACTTTCGATTTAAAACATAAATTTAAAACATATAAAATAAAAAGTCCCTACGTTGGAAAATTTAATGTCTATAACTTAACTCTAGCATTAATTATTGTAAATAAATCTGGTATTAAAATAAAAGAAATAATAAAATACATACCTAAATTATTACCCACTAGTGGAAGAGTAAACTTTCTAGATTATGGACAAAACTATAAAATAATTCTAGACTATGCACATACTACTAGAGCAACTTTAGAAATGTTAAAATTTGCAAACACTATCAAAAAAAACAAAATAATAACTGTTCTAGGATGTGCAGGAGGTAGATATAAAGACAAAAGAAAAGAAATAGGAAAACTTGCCACTACCTACTCTGATATAGCAATATTTACAATGGATGACCCTAGATACGAAAACTTAGATGACATTTTTAAAGACATGTTACAAGACGTAACTAAAACAAACTATCTCTTAATAAAAAACAGAAAAAAAGCCATTTACAAGGCTTTCACTTTAGCAAAAGAAAACGATATTATCTTAATCTTGGGAAAAGGAAAAGATGATTACATGGCTATAAAAAATAAATATGCAAAATATAATGACATCAAAACAATATCAAAATATTTTAATGCTTGTTAATATTAGAATATTCTTGATACTGTTTTTTTCTATTATAATTAACAAAACCATTATAATAATCTTCATCAGACAAATATTCAAGTTCTTCTCTTTTAAATGGTGCTATTTCTATTACATTATTAGGCACTCTAACACTAACCAAATTAATAACTAAATTCACAATAAGAAGTCCAACCCAACAAGCAAATATTGCCATACTAGCCTGTACTAAAATCATTAATGTTTGATTAGAATAAAGTGATGTCTTCTCAAATAAACCAATATTAGATTTACTAATTAAATCAATCGTTAATATAAATAAAAACTGTATAATAGTAAAAGAAAGTATATTACATATCCTAATAAACTTCTTAAATTTCTTATTTATAATAGTCATTATCATAAGAATACTTGTAATAACAACCATACATATATAAGTAATCAAATTAGGAAAATATATAGCCATAAAAACCTGATCCACAAAAGTATCAAATATTTGTAATATAAGTTTACCATATCTAACAATCAAAAAACCAAGTATAAATCCATATGAAACAGTAAGTATAATCTTACTAACTTTACCTTTAGTTGCACTATAAACAGAAAAAACTATAATAGTTAGTATCATAAAACTAAACAATGTAATAAAAAAAGGTGATGAAAAAATAATATTAACTAATACTTTTAATCTTTCCAAAACTGACAAATCAGCCATAAATCATCGCCCTTTCTCTTAATAATTTTCTTTTTCTACCAGATTAAATATATAAACAGTCTGTTTAGTATTAGAACCCCTAGTACAAGTAATAAGTGTCATTGTAGTCTTATTCTTATCCCTAAATATTCTAACAGAACCATCCTTCTTTTCATCATATATTTTAACTAACTTATACTTATATTTTACATTATTATAATAAACATAAGCTTCATTATTAACTTTTAATTTATATAAATTATGAAAAAAACCCCTCCAACTACTACCAGAATGACCCGCTAATATAAAATTACCATTTAAAACATCCGGATAATTAGAACCATTAATAACTGCTATATTCTTATTTACATCATTATACTTAGAACTTATACTAGTAAAACCCCTCGATAAATTAATAATAGGTATTTCAAGTTTCCCAACATAATAACTTTCTGGTGTAATAATTTCCCCACTATTATTATTTGTAGGAGCATCATCACCATTATTATCATTATCATTATCATTATCAGATGAAGGGTTAGAAGGAGTATCTTCATCTTCCCTATCTATATTAGAAGGAAGTTCACTCATTGCAAGAGTAATTGTATCATATACTTTTGCTTTTTTCATTGCAAAATAATTACTACATACAGCAAATAGCCCAATAAATATTAAAACAATACCAATAGTTATAATTGTTCTATTACTAATTCTCATACCCACCAATCCTATAATAAAATTATATCATATTCCAATAAATATTCAAGAGAACAAAACGATAAATTTAAATTTATCGTTGAAATCTCACGATTTCAAATTTCTGCTTCATAGACACTCTACC
>OIYV01000155.1_pt1 | contig 44899 bp, 62 predicted proteins | sample 1588251 | NCBI WGS metagenome assembly OIYV01 (sample SAMN03283282) | human gut metagenome | biome: human-associated habitat; material: feces | host: Homo sapiens | place: Peru | collected 2012
ACCGGAGCGCAGCCACGAACACCGGCTACTGTAGCGCAGCCACGAACACCGGCGACCGGAGCGCAGCCACGAACACCGGCTACCGGAGCGCAGCCACGAACACCGGCGACCGGAGCGCAGCCACGAACACCGGCAACCGGAGCGCAGCGACTGTTGAAGGGGACGACAGCATTGCTATCGTTACCGGATACGGCAGCAAGGCACGCGGCAAGCGTGGATGCTGGCTCGTGCTTACAGAGCGAGACCGCGAAATGCACATTCTGGGTGTGCAGGCCGTGAAGGTGGACGGCGAAACCATCAAGGAGGATGTGTTCTACAGGCTGTCCGGCGGAGTGGTAACAGAAGTCAAGTAAAAGAAAAACCGCCGAGCGGGAGTGCAATCCCGTTTCGGCGGCAAAGATAAATGTTTCAAGGCAAGTATATCACGGATTGGAGGAAAAAGCAATGGACAGAGAGACGGCGCACAAGCTGCTTGATCTGGTGTTAAGTGCAAAGCACAAGGGCGTGAGATTTGAGTTCACGCCGATGTGCAACGACGGCGGACAGGCGAGCTTTTTCATTCACGAGTGGAACGGCAACAGCATCGAAATCGGCAAATGCCGCGGCTACACGATGGATATTGACGGCGCGTGGTTTGTGCTCGGCGAGGGCAGACACTGCACGACGCAGGAAATCATGGAGGTACTGGAGGAGATGCAGCGTGCTTGATCGAGAGAGACGCAGAAAACTCATGGACAAGGAAACCATGATTAAGCTGCTTTACCTGTGCCTCGGTGCAGACACGCCGGGGGAGACGACGGTTGAGTTTCGCGCGGACACGCATGGCACTGTCGGTATCACAATCCGCGACCATGTGAGCGACGATTACTGCATAGAAAAGGGCTCGTACACGCGCGTCTTTGACCATGGAAAGGCTATATGGGCACACGGCATAAGAAAAACGACGCTGTATGAGGTCATCAAGGATTTGGAGGATATGCAGATGCTGAACATTGAGCCGCCGCTCGAGCCGCCGGAGAGAGACGATCAGGAGCGCATTAACCGGCTGTACGACATGCGCGAGGCGGAAATCCGCATGGGGGCGTTCCTCGAGGAGTACGAGGGGCTGTTCCCGGATGAGATCAAGAACTTTTTACAGGACGTGCGGGAGCGCGTCTGGGAAGCAGAAGACGAGATAGAGGAGGACTAAGAAATGAGCGTAATCAGAACACTACGGGCAGATGAAATTGAATGCCGCGTAGCACAGGTGAAGCAGACACGAAACGGCGTTGGGTGCTCACTGCTGCTGTACAAGGACGCACGCTGCGATATGGCAATCCTTGACGAGGTATACGGCGCGGCGAACTGGCAGCGCGAGCACACCATCATCGACGGCCGCTTGTACTGCAACCTGTCCGTATGGGACGACAACAAGAAGCAGTGGATTACCAAGCAGGATGTGGGCACAGAGAGCAACACCGAGAAGGAAAAAGGTCAGGCAAGCGACAGTTTCAAGCGGGCTGGTACGAATTGGGGTATCGGGCGTGAACTGTACACAGCTCCGTTTATCTGGATTACACTGGCAGACGGAGAGTACACAAGTCAGGGCGAGCGCGTGCGCTGCAACCAGACGTTCAAAGTGTCGGAAATCAGCTATTCCGACAGCCGTAAGATTAGCGGTTTGGTCATCGTGGACAAGAAAGGCAACGAGCGCTTCCGCATGGGCGGACAGGCAAAACCGAAGGAAGACCCGAAGATCACGGCGGCGAAGGCCAAGGCGAACGAGGTCAAGCGAATGCTCGTGAAGATCATGGGCGACAAGACCGCAGCGGCGCAGCTGTGGAATGAGAAGTATAAGCAGGATGCAGGCGACATCGTGAAGATGAATGCGGCGCTGCTTGATCTCGAAGACCGGCTCAAACAGATGGAGGCGCTTGCATGACGCATGAGTTCGACAAGGCGCGAGTCGTGCACAACGAGGGCGGTAGCTGGCTTTGCCTGCACGTCAAGAACGCGCCTATGGCGCGCGTAGAGTGCGAGCAGATGGAGGAGGGCAAGTTATACTGTGCAGAGGTGAAGCGCAAGTATGACAAGCGCTCAGGGCGTTGTAACGCCTATCTCTGGCAGATGCTCGGAAAGCTGGCGGCGGTGCTCGGCATGAAGCGCGACGAGGTATACCGCTCGTACATTCCCGAAGTAGGGGACAATTACCGGATTGTCCCCTACGCCAACGAGCAGCAGCGCGATTTGATCGCGAACCTGTGGGAAAAGCAGGGGCTCGGATGGGTGACGCAGGATTGCAACGGCGGTTTGCTGATGTGCTACTACGGGTCAAGCACTTACAACACGCTGCAAATGGGGCGGCTGATTGACTTGGTAGTACAGGACTGCAAGGAACAGGGCATTGAGACCGAGCCGGAAAGCACGGTGCTCGGATGGATTGCCAAGTGGAAGCCGGAGGAGCGCGGGGTATGAAGTGGGGAAACTACAAGAGATTTGCAAGAAACCCCGGCGAATTTTCGCACAAATACGAGTGCTGGGCTTATAACCATAGAGGTTGGGCAAAGATGAAAAAAGTAAATCGCCGGACGGCAAAGCGCAGACTGGAACGCGCAGTGAGAAAGGATACGGAAGAATGAGACGGCAGACCAAGTTTACCGGCATCTCACCGGCGGTGTGGAAGGAATGCTACGACCGGGACGGCGGTATCTGCCGCCACTGCGGCAAGGGCGGTGTGCTGCAAGCGTGCCATTTTGTATCGAGAGCACGCGGCGGCATGGGCATTCCGACTAACCTTGTTATGCTGTGCCCGGACTGTCATCGGGAGATGGACCAGGGCGACGGCAAGGCAATCAAGGAAGAAATGCGCGAATACCTCGAAAGCCTCTATCCCATGTGGAGCGAGGAAAACCAGAAATACACAAAGGAGACAGAACGATGCTGAACAAGATCATCTTACAGGGACGGCTCACCAAGGATTTGGAGCTGCGATACACGCAGAGCAACACGGCGGTTACGGGCGGCACGCTGGCGGTGCAGAGAAGCCGCAAGGACGCGGGCGGAAAGTACCCGTCGGATTTCATTGACATCTGCATCTGGAGTAAGCTGGCAGAGCACGCGCATACGTGGTTCCACAAGGGCGATATGTGCATCGTGAGCGGCCGTTTGGAAAGCCGCGACTGGGAGGACAAGAACGGCAACAAGCGGCGCTCGTGGGAGGTGCAGTGCGAAAGCATTGACTTCTGCGGCGGCAAGAGCGAGGGCAAGCCGAAGGAAGAGGAAAGCGACTTCATCGCGTCGGACGAAAGCGATCCGGATGACTGCCCGTTTTGAGAGGTGACAGGGGATGCTGACGAACGGGCATATACAGATCTACCGACAGCTCACAGAATGGGGATGGTACAAGGATGTACCCACATGCAAGCTGTGGCTGCATATCCTGCTGAGGGCAAACTACAAGGAAAGCCAGTTCATGGGGAACGAGATTCCCCGAGGCGCGTTTGTGACGAGCTTGCAAGGGCTTGCAGACGAGAGCGGACTAACGGTAAAGCAGGTGCGCACGGCACTCGGAAAGCTCAAGAAAACCGGAGAAATCACGGTGGAAAGCAACCGGCATTATACGGTAATCGCGGTATGCCGGTATGACGAGTACCAAGGCGGCGAGCGGGAGGAAGCGCCTGCAAAGCAGCCGCCGAAACCGGAGATGCCGAAAAAGACGCAGAGCCCAAAGCCGAAAGAGCCTGACCTTGCAGAGCGGTTTTCTGAGCCTGTGCTTTCTGCGGTGCGCGACTGGATCACCTACAAGCAGGAGCGGCGCGAGGCGTACAAAACGGTCGGACTTAAAAGCTTGCTGACAGAGATAGAAAACCGAGTAAAGCGCCACGGAGCGGCGGCAGTAGCCGAGGTTATCCGGCTGAGCATGGCGAACAACTGGAAGGGCATTATCTGGGATCGCATCAAGGACGCGCCAAAGCAGGCGGAAGCAAAGACGGAACCGGAGGGAACGCCGGACTGGGAGCAGGCATGGCTTGCGCAGAAGGAAGAAATCAGACGGAAAATGAGAGAGGAAGGTTATGAGAGGTAGAAAGAAAGACACTCTCTGCCGGGACTGCACGAAAGCCGCTGCGAAGAGCTGCGCATGGTCAGGGCGGTTCGAGCCGGTGAAAGGATGGAAGGCCGAACGAGTGCAGCGGCTCGACCTCAAGGGCGGCGAGACGTTCCACGTTATCAGCTGTCCGGAGTTCGAGCCGGACAGGCGGCCGGAACAGCCGAAACGCAAGGACGCTTACACAGAGCACGACCTCTGCGTAATCCGAAACAGTATTGAGGACGGCGAAAGCGTGAGCATGATCGCGTGGAGACTCGGCAGGAGTTTGACTGCTGTAACGTACAAAATCAGGAAAATGAGGCGAGCGGGTGAATTATAAGTTTACGATCAAGGGCACGCTGCCCGGGCTGAACGAACTGATCGAGGCGGAGAGACGGCACCGGCAGGAGGGGGCGCGGCTGAAAAAGCAGTGCGAGGCCGTTGTGATGAATGCAGCGCGGCAGATGGGCGGCGCGGAAATTCAGGAGCCGGTGTACATGATCTATCACTGGTACGAAAAGGACCGGCGGCGGGACAAGGACAATATCTGCGCGTTCGGGCGCAAGGTTATTCAGGACGCGCTTGTTAAGGCGCGGTATCTGTGCAACGACGGATGGAAGAATATCCGAGGGTTTGAAGATCACTTTGAAGTGGACGCGAAGAACCCGCGGGTTGTGGTTGAGATTTGGGAGAGGGGCGAAACGGATGAAACATCTGGGTGATATCACGAAGATAGACGGACGCACTGCACCAAGGGTGGACTGTATTATCGGCGGTTCGCCTTGCCAGGATTTGAGTATTGCGGGTAAGCGTGCCGGTCTGGCGGGTGCTCGCTCCGGTCTGTTTATGGAGCAAATACGACTTGTTAAGGAGATGAGAGAAGCAAGTGGAGCAGCTTACCCTCGATTTATGGTCTGGGAAAACGTGCCCGGAGCGTTCAGCAGCAACAAAGGAAAAGATTTCGCAGCCGTCCTCGAAGAAACGATCCGCATCGTCGAATCGGAAGCCCCCGGTATTGAAGTGCCTGACAAGGGATGGCCGACATGGGGGGGGTATCGCGACGTGGACGGACGATGGAGCGTTGCTTGGAGAACTCTCGATGCTCAATACTGGGGAGTGCCCCAACGTCGACGTAGAATCGCGCTTGTCGCAGATTTTAGAGGCTGCACCGCTGCCGAAATACTATTTGAGCGCAAAAGCCTGTTTGGGGATTTTGCGGAGAGCGGAACGGAGAGGGAAAGACCTGCCGGAGAAGTTGAAAACGGCGCTGCTTATGCAGTCCGAATCCGAGGCGGATGCGACGGAGGCGGAAAAGGTGCTTTAGTTCAGACGGAGAAAAGCGGAACACTGGGGACTGGTAATGATCAGACGGTGTTTTGTCTGCAAGGCAACGGAATAGACCGCGCAGAAACCGCAGGATGCAATGGCAAGGGATGGCGAGAAAATCAGAGTTATACGCTGAATACGGTTGACAGACCGGCAGTTGTATATAACGAGGAAACCATTACCAGCAAGACGAATGCCAGCAATCCGCAACTCGGAGACCCTTGTCATACATTGGGAGCCACCGGAGCAGGACGTACAATTTTGGTTAATGACGTCTGCTGCGACATGCAGCACCGTTCCGAAGCGGTACGGATTTATGACGGCACTGCACCTGCTCTGACTGCAAGAATGGGAACCGGAGGCGGGAACGCGCCTATCTGTATCGGCAACGGTCAAGGTGACGTTGCAAGCCACTTAACGCCGGACGTTTGTCAGACGCTGAACTGTATGCACGACCCGATGGCGATTATGGAGAGTACACCGTGCACGCTCGACGGCAAGGAACAGACCAGTACGCTGATGGCACGCGATTACAAGGGTCCCGGACGATACGACACAATCGGGCGGTTAGTGAGCACACCGTCTGTCCGCCGACTTACTCCGCTCGAATGCGAACGCCTGCAAGGCTACCCGGACGGATGGACGGCTATCGGAGATTGGGTTAAAACAGATAAACGCGGGCGCAAAATAAAACTGAAAGGAAGTGTGGACAGTCCTCGATACAAGGCACTCGGCAACTCTATCGCACTCCCGCCCTGGCGATTTGTGCTTTATCGGTTGTGTATGCAGCTCGGTCATGTCGGCACGATGGCAAGCCTGTTTGACGGTATCGGCGGATTTCCGCTTATATGGGAGCAGATTAACGGAAAAGGCTCGTGCCTGTGGGCAAGCGAGATTGAAGAGTTTCCGATTGCGGTCACAAAACGGAGGTTTGGAGAGTGAGAACCTGCAAAACCTGCCGATGGTATGCAGCATTTGAGGGTGTCTGCTGCAATGGCGACAGCGAACACCGGGCAGATTTCCGGTTGAAAGAGGAACGGAATGAAATCTGTGATGTTAAGCATTCGCCCGAAGTGGTGTGAGAAGATTGTCAGCGGTGAAAAGACCATTGAAGTCAGAAAGACCAAGCCGAAACTGGAAACGCCGTTTAAGTGCTACATCTACTGCACCAGCGGTAGACCTGACTTGAACATTCCTATTTCGCCGGAACGCCTGATGCAGGACTACTTAGATACAGGTTCCATGCAGTCGTTGAACTGCCCGCTTGGGAATGGTAAGGTCATCGGCGAGTTCACCTGTGACCGGATTTATGAGCTTGCGCCCCTCAACCATGCACCGGATGACGTAGAAAAGCAAGCCTGCCTGACACGGGAAGAAATTGTGAACTACCTAAAGGGAACCGGCTACGGCTGGCATATCGTCGGCCTGCGCATTTATGACCAGCCGCGGAAACTGAGTGAGTTTACCGGATTACGCAATACGAGATTCGGCGCAGCGCCATATGACATCAAGCGCCCGCCACAGAGTTGGTGTTATGTGGAGGAATGGGAGGGGAAAAAGAATGGCTGAAATTACTTACATGGATTGCTGGCACTTTATAGCGCCTTTAATTCCCTTTAAGGTCGATACGTATTCGATGGATGTGTATGTGATGACTTTTCAGGCGCTGAAGGAAGCGGAAGAGGGCGAAGGAAAACAATGGCTGAGTATATTAAGCGTGAAGCTGCAATTAAGGCGGTGGAGAAAGCTGATTACACTGCAATCTCAAGCGATGCCGACGACTGTAAAGCGGATTATCTCAGAGAGATTATCGAGAGCGTGCCTGCCGCCGACGTTGCGCCGGTGGTGCATGGAATGTGGATGTGCTACGGATGTGATGATGAAATTGTAACGTGCTCAAGATGTGGTTATGAGGCGCGCGCAGAGGCATTTTATGTACGCAAAGGAAGCCACTGCCCAATGTGCGGTGCGGTGATGGACGGAGGTGCAGAATAATGCGGAATCCGTGCAAAGACTGCATTTATTATCACAAAGAGAATGGAACTTGTCAGTCGAAGAAATGCGCTACTTATGGCGACGGAAAAGTATCTTGGATTGATAGATTGTTTTGTTCTCCGCGCAAAGATGAATGGAGGTGCAGACAATGATTGAGCTAAAACCGTGTCCGTTCTGCGGTGGAAAAGCTCGCTTGTTTGTAAGCAACGGCGTAAGGGTGCTTTGCCCCAAGTGCGGTGCAACCACACGGATTTTGATCGACAGCGAGCGCATCGAAACGAGCGCGGTTGAGGACGTAATCGAGGCGTGGAATAGGAGGAAAAACAATGGGTGATATTCTCGGCTATGCTTTTATCGTAGCGGCAACTATCTTCTTTGTGTATGGCATCTGGGTAGAGCACAAGTACGATCTGATTGCCGACAGGCTGAACGAAATGATGGAGGAGAAAAACGATGAAGTTTAAGAAAGGCGGCAAGGTGTACGAGAGCCCTAACGCCATAGCGTGGGAGTATTGCGAGAACAAAAGGAAAAGAGGGATATGTCCCACATATGCCAAGAAGTGCCCTATGAACGGAGGAGGCGCTTTTTGTGAAGTGTTAAGCTGCAAGCCGGAGGATACATGGCTTGCACCGGAAAAATTGGATTTCACACAAAAAGAAATGGGCTTTGAGGTGATCGAGGACGATACGCCCAGTGTAGCTGAGGTAGTCGAGAAGTACGGCGAGGACGTAAAGCGCAGGCTGACCCGTGCGGACATCCTGCACGCGGCGGAGAAGTGCGTATGCGGACAGCGCGAGACGGACTACGGCACGCCGGAGGATAACTTTAAGACGATTGCGGAACTGTGGGAGGCGTATCTTAACAAAGCCTGCACAAGGGGCGTGAACGTGCGCGTAGAGGCAAAGGACGTTGCTGTAATGATGGCGCTGCTCAAGATCGCACGCATTGCAGCAGGCGGCGGAAAGGCTGACAGTTGGATTGATCTTGCAGGCTATGCGGCTTGCGGGGCGGAATGTGAGGGAGTAACGGAATGACCATCTCTGAAATCGCCGCCCAGATGGGCGTTACACCGGAAACACTGGTGCAGGAAGTTTGCAAGAATCAGACCGAGATGGCGATGTTGACGGTCGTTTGCGGAGTGGCGTTTGCTGTTATAGCAATTATCTTTATGGTAATTGCGTTTACCTATGAACCTATATTTGCAGCGCTATTCGTCTTTCCCTGCTTGCTTGCAATAATGCTGCTGTCTAATGGCATACCAGATTATAATGCATGGAAAACTGCACCGCAGACCATGGCGAACCAGTATATTGTTGAACATTATGGAGGAGCACAGGGATGAAGAAAACAATTTTAACGCTGCTGGTAGCTATGATGGCTCTGATGTTTTCTGGGTGCGCTGGCTGCGATCGCGTGGCTAAGAGCATCGGCAGTGATGTGTCTGGCGGGCTGCATCGCACGGTAACGGTGTACAGCAACACAGGCGAGAAAATCCAGAGTTGGAGCGGCAAGTTTGATGTTTCCGAGAACGATAACGAGGTATATTTCGATCTGAACGATAAACGCGTCATTATTCATGGCGGCATCGTAATTGACGAGGAGGACTGAAAATGACGATCGATGAAGCTATCAAGGTAGCAGATGCCAACGCGGAACTCTATTCGAGCTTCGAAGGGTGGGGACAGGCGGTAAGTTTTTACGACACATGCGGTGACGCGCTTCGAATGGTAAATGCGATGAGAAGTGAAACTCAGTCTGCAGAAGAACTTATATCAGACGCGCCGGATGCGTGGCAGGAGCGCAGAAAGCGCGAGTACCGCGAGACCAAGGACCGGTACGAGAGGCTGCACTGGATGGTTACCAAGTACGAGGCGGGCGTGCTTGAGTATACGCCGAAGTGCTCGATCGAGCTGTTAAAGCAGCAGAAAAAGCACATGGGAGAGTACCTGCACGATCTGGAAGTCGGCGCATTTGTGGAAGGAGTGGAACTGTGACGATTAACCAAGCAATCCGCATTCTCGACCCGGAAACGACAGCCGAGGCCTTGGGTGAGATCGAATACTACGGCGGTCTGCACGGCCGCGAAAAGATGGTCGCTGCCTGCGAGGAAGCCTGCCGCATTGCGGTCGGCACCATGCGGAAATATCTGGGGGAAAACGATGAACGCAGTGAGTGAAGATGTTGAAAAGCTCGTGGGAAAGGAGCTTGCAAGCGCGAACAAGCAGTTTCCACGGTTCCATAGCCCGCATGAAGGGTGGGCGGTGCTGCGTGAGGAATACGACGAACTGGAAGAAGAAGTGCATCAGCTCGACGGCGAGATCAACTGCTATTTGTGGGGAAGCGTGAAACGCAATACAACTGCTGACAATGTGGAAGCGATTAGACTGCGTGCCATCGCCGCCGCTTGCGAGGCTATACAGGTAGCCGCGATGGCGCAGAAGTACCGCGATATGCTCGGAGAGGAGGAGGACGAATGAACGTTTCAAGCACCAACATGCAGACAGGGACTGAACTTGTGTTGAAGCCTGGGAAGGGTATGACACGGGAGGAGGAACTACTCGACTGCATGCGCATGTGTTGGAACATGATCAAAAGCCTGAGCGAGGAACTGGAGTGGGCGCGCAGACTGCACGATATGGGCATATACGAGCCGTGGGAGGAACGGGATGAATGAGCGATACAGCGAGGAAATCCGGCGTTACTTATTATGGCGATATGCCGTGCCGGAACTGCGCTTACTGGCGGACGCTCGGAAACTATAAAAATCTGAAGCTGTGGGCGTGCCACTACGCATTAGTTAACCGGCATTCAAGGGGATGCGAGCCGGGCGAAAGGTGCACAAAAAGAACAGAAAGCTACCGCAGACGGATAGCTTTCAAACACGACGGAAGCACCGAGGAGATTACAAGTCGATGACAGCGAAAGAATGGCTGATGCGCGGGCGCGCACTGGAAAAGACGATTACAGCCTTGCAGGAGGCGCGGAAACGCGCCTATGCACGGGCAACGGGCGCAACCGCGCCGGTAAGGGACACACCGGGCGGAAAAGGGAGCACGGGGAACAAGGCAGACCCTTACATCGAACTGGGCGAGAAGATCGCAGCGAAGGAAAACGAGCTTGCAGAGATATACGGCGAGATTGTGCGCGTGCTGGGCGAAATGCGGGATAATGAGCTGCAAACGCTCCTGCTTGAGCGTTATGTAAATGGCGCAACATGGGCGCAGACGGCGCGGCGGCTGCATTACAGCGAGGCGCACGTAAAGGGCTACATGCACAGAATGGCGCTGAATGCTGTGGATAAGTTAATACCCCACAATACGCGATAACGTGATATACTGATATCGTGGAAGAGCTCCAAGGGAGCAAAACCACGGCATTCACGGGTTGATAAATTCCGGTTATGTCCTCCTAATTCTCTCCCCTGCTTCGGCGGGGGACACGCTCCAAAGGCTGCACGAGGCCGGCGGGGCTCACACTTCCTTTCGCCCAAGGCATTCCCTAATGAGGCGGGAAACCGTCTCAGCCTGTCCGCCGCGTCTGCACGAGGGCGCGCGGGCTCTTTGACTCTCGGGAATACAGTTCAAGGAAACGCGGCAGAGATGCCGCACATGCTCCAAAGCCTGCATGAGGGCGGCGGGGCAACGTACAGAATTCTTTTTAGTCAGTGGCAATGTGGCGTTACCTCTGGCAAGCCTTGCGCGACGGACGACACGCAAGGCGATCTGCTCGCAAAGCCTGCATGAGGGCGAGTGAGCACAAAAAAAGACAGCCGAACGGCTGCCCATAATCTGACGGCTCGGAAAAGACGAGCAAGGGCGCAGCTTACGGAACGGCGCGCCGACACCTATTCTGGCGGCTCGGAAAGACGGGCATCTGTTTGCGAACTTTGCCGGACTGCCCGGCAGGCCTTGCGCAGGGCCAAAGCGTCAGTACACAGCGCAGCAGCACGTGTATCAGGGAGTAATTCTCTGCAACGGGGTAGCGCCCTGCGGTGAAAGTCCGCCGGATCACAAACCGATAGAACTTGCGACACGACGGAGAGCCACGCCGCATAGCCCTAAAAGTGAGAGGGCCCCACGCGCATATCTTAAAATAACATCTTCCTGTTTTGTAGCAAGGTAATCGCGTGAGAGCCGGGAAACCGTCCGTAAAGCCGGACGCAAGGCGCAGCGATACGCGCACATACCCCGAAAGGGGTACATGCAGCCGAAAGTTGATACGCGGTGCGATTCCGTGTGGCTGCACCTCCAATTAGTCATAGTAAAAGCACCTCCCCGGGATGGCTTCGGGAAGGTGCTTTTGCTTAGTTAACGCCCCACTCATGCAGGCAATCGCGGATGTACTCCTCATCCTCTTCGTCGAGGGGTTCCCAGGGCGTCGACGGGTCCGCGATGATGCGGCGGATTTCGGCAAGCTCTGCTTCGTTCGCCTCGATCTGCTCGGCGGTTGCGCCGGGCGTGCTGCTCTCGAAACTCTCGAAGTCGTTGAGGGTTTCGGGGAAGTCTGTGCGAAGAATGAAACCGCCTTCGAGTTCGGGAATGTCGGTGTAGAGGGTAGAGGCTTCCGCGTCGTCCTCTCTGTAGTAGAACGAATATTTTTTCATGATCTTTTTCCTTTCTGCCTTCGTTCCTCCGGGGCGGGTGTTGTTGTTATTGTACCGCAGTTTGGGCGGTTTGTCGAGGGGTTAGTCGATGGCGCAGTAGGTAAGGGCATCATAGCCCATAGCGGCAAGCGCCTTGGTCATTGCCTCGGCTGCGGTCTCGCGCTTGTACGCCTGACCGGGAAGCTGTAAGCAGATAACGTAGCGGTTGGAGTAGCCCCAGCGGAAGTAATCGCCGCCGGCCTCCTCGCAAGCCTGCTTGACCTTGGCGGACTGCCAGCGCGGGAGTAAAAGCGAGGGCGCATCTAAATTGCAGGTGCCGCCGTCCTCAACCTGTGCGGCTGCATCAAGGGCGATTGCGTGCGCCTTGATCAGATCGTCGCGGAGCTTGGCGTACTTGCCAGTAAGCGGCTTCGGTGCTGAGGGCTTGGTGTCTGCCGGGTAGGCGGTCAGCAGCTCGTCAAAGTCTGCGATTGCGTCCGCCTCGGTGTGTGCCGTGCGGCAGGCAATCTCGTGGCCGTTGGTGGGGAATAGGAGCATAGTCTCGTATTTGCCCGGCGCGAGTTCGCTAGTGTCGAGGATAACGCGGCGGTTGTTGTATGTATACTCGGTGTGCTTGATGGTGTTCATGGTGTGTACCTCCTGTTTTGTGTTTCGGTGTTTTCCTTTGCTGTGATTACAGTATACGACACGTAGACGTGTATTGCAATAGGCAAAGGTCACAAAGTAGACGTGTATTTATTGTGCAGATTGTACACGTTGACGTGTTGCGGTATCTGTGGTACACTATCTTATATAGATAGGAGGTGCAAACATGGCAACCGAGGCACATATTAAGGCAAACATTAAGTACAACCGCAGCAGGGACGCAATAACGCTAAGGATACCAAAGGAGGACGGCGCGCAGATCAGGCAGGCCGCCCAGGATGCCGGGCAGAGTGTTACGGCTTATATCATGCAAGCAGTACGTGAGTATATGGACAAGTAAACAATGTAGGCAGACAAAAGCCGCTCCATCAACCGGGGCGGCTTTTTTGTGTCTATATAGTAAAAGGGGGCGAGAGTATGGAAAAGCTGACCGCAAAACAGCGGGCATGGATTGATTACTATAAGCAAGGCAAGACAGCAGCAGAGGCGGCACGGCTTGCCGGTTACAAGGGCAATAACTCCGATGTGATAGGTTCGCAGAACTTGGTTAAACTTGGTAAATACGTTGCAGACCGGGATGAACTGTTAGATCGTGCCCGTGTAGCGGATATGGCGGAGATTAACGCATTTTGGAGCGACACCATGAGAGACGATACGGCAGACATTAAGGACCGTCTGAAAGCCTCTGAGCTGCGCGCACGGAGTATCGGCGCGTTTATCGAGCGTCGGGAAATCGTAGGAGCGCAGACGATCACGGTTAAACTGCTGGATGATGACGAAATGAAGGATACAGAGTAACGGCTTGCAGCCGCTTTCGGGCGGTGCAGGCTTATTTTTTTACCCTGTTTCGCAAGTTCGTGTTGCACATCCTGCAAAATCGGGCGTTTTCGCGCGAACGGATACCGATTTTTCCGGGGTTTATACTTCGGAGCGGGACGGAAAGCGGCGCGAATTATGCAAAACGTAACTTTTGTTCAATTCGGGAGGTGAGCAGGTGCAAGTAAACATCCCCAAGCGGGCATTCAATGCGGCTTACCTGCCGTTGCTTTCGGATGATGAGCACCGTTACATTGTGCTGTTCGGCGGCGCGGGCTCTGGTAAGAGCGTGTTTGCGGCTCAACGGCTGACCGTGCGCATGATGAGCAAGCCGCTGTGTAATGTGCTTGTAGTGCGCAATGTAGGCGATACCAACCGAACGAGTACGTTTGCGCTGATGCAGCAGGTAATTAACAGCTGGGGCTTGCAAAGCCTGTTCGATGTTACAGACCTCAAGATTGTGTGCCGGCTGACCGGAAACGCCTGCATTTTTAAGGGGCTCGATGACTCGGAGAAGATCAAATCTGTTACCTTCCCGAATGGCGAGCTGACCGACATCTGGATTGAGGAGGCAAGCGAGATTGCCGAGGCTGATTTTAATCAGCTTGATATCCGTCTGCGAGGCAAGAGGATACACGGACAGATTACCTTGTCATTTAACCCGATCAACGTACTGCACTGGCTCAAAAAGCGGTTCTTTGACCGCAAGGATGAGCGAGCGGTGACGCTGAAAACCACCTACAAGGATAACGCATGGCTTGACGAGGACTACAAGCGCACGCTCGAGGGGTACAAGGACAGCGACCCTTACTATTACCAGGTGTATTGTCTGGGGCAGTGGGGCGTTATCGGTAAGACGATCTTTGATGCGGCCAAGGTCAACGGCAGGCTGGCAGAGCTTCCACCGGCAGAGCGTCGCGGGTACTTTGTTTACTCCACGACGTTTGATGCACTGGCGAATCAAGTCAGGATTGATGACCGTTCCATTAAGTGGGTAGACGATGATAACGGCTATATCTCCATCTATCAGGACAGGCGCGAGGGCGTGCCGTATGTGATCGGCGGGGATACGTCCGGCGAGGGTTCAGACTGGTTTGTGGGGCAGGTTCTCGACAACACCAACGGGCGGCAGGTCTGCACGCTTAGACACCAGTTCGACGAGGACGTTTACGCCGCACAGATGTATTGTCTCGGTATCTACTACAATACCGCACTGATTGCGATAGAGGCCAATTACAGCAGCTACCCCATCAAGGAGCTGCAACGGCTGCGGTATCCGCGGCAGTATGTACGCCAAACTGAGGACAACTACACCCACAGACCCCGCGACAGCTACGGCTTCAAAACCACAAGCGTCACCCGTCCGGTTATTATCGCCGGACTGGTTGAGGTGGTGCGCGAGAGTGTGGAGCTGCTGAACGATGCGGACACGCTCGGCGAAATGCTGACGTTTGTCCGCAACGAGAAGGGCAGAGCAGAGGCGGAGCAGGGCGCACACGACGACTGCGTTATGGCGCTGGCGATTGCCTACTATGCACGCACACAGCAGAGCTACACTGAGGACAAGCCGCGAGGCAAGCGGGCGAAGTGGTCAGATGATATGTACGAGGATTACTACAACGCCGACAAGAGCGGACAGGAGTATCTATTGTCTAAATGGGGCAACCCGTTTTGAAAATGAGGTGATAAAATGCAAAATCCGTTTGATAAAACGGGCAAGAGCGACGAGCAGATTTTGAAGAAGTGGCAGGACAGGCTAAGCAAGGCGCGGAGCAAGTACCAGGACGAACTAAATCTGATGGTCGAGCGGGAAGAAATCTACCGGGGAACGCACAAAATCGACAAGGTGCACGGCAAGAATCAGAAAACGCAAGACGCAGTAGTGGCGCGGAACGTGGTAGCGGAAATCATCGAGGCGGAAGTATCGAGCGACATTCCAACGCCCAAGGTTACACCGCGACACGAGGAGGACGAGCAGCTCGCAAAAACGATTGAGGATTACATCCGAAACGAGCTTGACCGGCTGCCCTTTGAGCGGCTGAACGATCAGGACGAGAGAACCACACCGACGCACGGCGGAGATTTGTTCCTTGTGGAATGGGACAACACCAAGCGGACGCACACCACACGCGGCGCGCTGAGTGTTACGCTGCTGCATCCCAAGCAGTTTATCCCGCAGCCGGGCGTTTACAATATCCCGGAGATGGATTACTTTTTCATTCAGCTGGCGCAGTCGAAAGAGTACATCAAGAAGAAGTACAACAAGGACGTTTCCGACGAGGACGAGGAACAGCCGGACGCACGCGGCTTTGAGCAGGGCACGGCGGACGATCTCGTAACCGAGAACATCGGATACTTCCGCAACGCTGACGGCGGTATCGGGCGTGTAGCGTGGTGCAATGACGTACTGCTCGAATACATGGAAGATTATCAGGCGCGCAGAATCAAGACGTGCAGCAAGTGCGGCGCGGATATGCAGGGCGATACTTGCCCGTACTGCGGCAGCAAGAGCGGCGAACAGAAAACCGTTAAGGACTTCGCGCGGACGGACGAAAACGGTATCCCGATGACCAAGATCGTAGATAAAGTGCAACTTGACGAGATGGGCAACCCAACCGTTACACAGCACGAGGAAAACGACATGATTCCGTACTACAAGCCGGACGTGTATCCGGTGGTACTGCGGCGCAATGTGTCCGTTGTCGGCAAGCTGTTAGGATCATCTGATGTGGACATGATACGAGACCAACAGATGCTGATTAACAAACTCGACAGCTCCATTTCTCAAAAGCTGCTGGGCGGCGGCTCGGTTATCACCCTGCCGAGAGGCAAGCAGATACGGCGCACGGATGAGAATTTCAAAGTGCTTGAAATCGAGGGCCCGGAAGAAAAGGCAATGCTCGATGTGCTTACCTTGCAGCCGGATATTTCCCGCGATATGGCGTTTGAGGACAGCACCTACACGGCAATGCGTAACCTCATTGGCATTACGGACAGCTTCCAGGGACGCAAGGACAGCACGGCAACCTCTGGCACGGCAAAGCAGTTTGCGGCGGCGCAGACCGCCGGACGACTGGAAAGCCGCAAGGTGATGAAGAACGCCGCATATGCTGACCTGTTCGAGGTTATGTTTAAGTTTTTACTGGCGTACTCGGATGAGCCGCGGCCGATGGTTTACAAGGACACCAACGGCACACAGATGTACGGCACGTTTAACAAGATGGACTTCCTCAAAGTGGACGAGGCAGGGGAACCGTACTGGAACGATGAATTTCTGTTCAGCGTCGACCAGACCGCACCGCTTGCGGGCAACCGTGAAAACCTCTGGCAGGAGGCGAGAATGAACCTCGAAAACGGCTGCTTTGGCGACCCGGCCGATATGCAGAGCCTATTGACGTTCTGGACGATCATGGAGGGGCTGCACTACCCGCTGGCAAGCGAGGCAAAACAGCAGCTTTCCGAGCGACTGGAACAGCAGCAACAGATGATGGCACAGCAGCAGGCAATGATGCAGCCGATGGCAACAAATGCAGACGGCATTCCCGATATTACGCAGTCCGGCTACGTCAGCCCGGAGACAATGCCAAGTTATCAGGAGGGAGGCGGCAGTTATGGTATGTCCGGTATGTAAAATCGACACCAAGACCGACACTGTAGACGGTAAGCTCGTACTTATCTGCAAAAATCCGCAGTGTTCGAACTATAAGCAGGTAGTAAAGGAGGTGAAATAGCATGGCAAATAAGAGCGGTTACGCCGGTAAGATCAAGAACACCGGCAGCATGGAGGTTAAGGCAGTTTTCGCCCAGACTTCCGGCAAGAAGCCTGTCGTTAAGACCGGCGGCGATCTGCGTTCTTCCAAGAAGAGCGGCAAGTAAAGGGCAAATGAATAGCGGAACCGTCCGAAAGGGCGGTTTTTTTATGCCCAAAATCGCACGGAACAGCGTAAAAATCCAGAAAGGAACAGCAAATGGAAGAAATTATGGAAACCGAAGTGGAAACCACCGAGGCAGGCGTAAACGAGCAGGAAACCGCCGAAACTGCGTCCATCGGACCCGAGGAAACAGGCGAAAACGAGCAGCAGACCGCCGAAGCTGCACCCGAGGGAGTACAGAGTGCGGAAGAGAACGCACGATTTGCCGCGGCACGTCGCAGAGCGGAAGCGCAGTTTAACGAGCGCATTCAGCAGGAGCGTCAGGCGGCAAAGGACGAGATGGTACGGCAGATGTACGAGGGTCAGCTCGACCCGTACACCAACAAGCCGATCACCTCGGAAGCTGATTTGCAGGCGTATCAGCAGGCATATCAGCGCGAGCAGGAGCAGCTGACACGTAACCAGATGCAGCAGGCAGGCATCGACCCTGATATTCTCGACCGGATGATCGAGAACAACCCGAAGGTCAAGCGCGCAGAACAGCTTACAGCGCAGTTTGAAGCGGCAGAGGGCGAGCGGAAGATGAACGAGGCAATCAAGGAGATTTCCCGCCTTGACCCGTCCATCACCGACGTTGCTGCACTGGCAAACCACCCGAACGTACTCGTTTTTAACGAGTACGTCAACAGAGGCTATTCGCTCGTTGATGCGTTCCGCCTTGCAAACTTTGACCAGCTGACCGGCAAGCGCGCAGCAGCGGCAAAGCAGCAGGCGATGAACAACGTCAACGGCAAAAGCCACCTGACTACCACTGCGGCAGGCGAAAGCGGCGAGGACGTGCATGTTCCCGACGAAACCATGCAGTGGTATCGCAAGGCTTTTCCGAACTGGACAAAGCAGCAGATTGTTGCAGACTACAAAAAACGTATCTGAAAAGGAGAATTTCTATGTTTATCAAGGCATACAGCCGCGTTGCAGATGTAGAACCGTTTGTGTACCCCAAGGGCGCAGCCGGTCTTTCTCTCGGCATGGCGGCAAATCTGACCGGCGGTGCACTGGCTAAGTGCGCGGCTACTACCAAGCCGACCCACATTGTCATGGGTCCGCAGCGCGCAGACGGCACTTACCCGGCCATCGAAGTAACCGAAAACACCATCTTTGAAACCGTGTCCACTGCGACCGTTGCGGCCACTGTGGTTGGTTCTGCGGTTACTCTGAGTACTGACGCGCTGGGCGTTACCGCAACCACCACTTCCGGCGTGTTCAAGATTCTGGACACCGACGGCGCAACCACCAATTCCACTGTACGCGGCGTTTTCGTAACTCCGGCGGCAGCAGCAGCCTAATCCTAAGGAGGTAAATAGATAATGGCAGGTAATATTATTTCTAAGGGCTCCGGTCTCGTTGACTCCCTGTTTGGCAAGTCCGAAGCTCCTATCAAGGCAATCATCGAGCACGAGATCGAGGACTTTGAGCAGGACTCGCAGTTCAAGAAGATCTTCTGCATGGACACTACCGACAAGTACGGCGAGAGATACCTCTCCATGACTTCGAGCGGCAACTTTGAGGATGTCGGCGAGAACGGCGCATACCCGGACACCTCGTTTCAGGAGGGCTTTTCCAAGTTCCTTGAGCCGAGCACGTGGAAAAAGCGTCTGACCATCACCCGCGAGATGATGGAGGACGGCAATCAGAGCGCGGTTATCGCACGAGCACGCGATTTCGGTCTTTCCTTTGCGCGTACCCGTGAGATGTACGCTGCTGCAACGCTGATCGGCGGTCTGAACAGCTCCATGAAGTTTGGCAACAAGGAAATGCAGATGCGCACCTACGATACGACTACCGGCGATAAGCTGTCTCTGTTCAACAAGGCGCACAAGTCCATCACGCAGCCGAAGTACACCCAGTCCAACCGCTTCTCCTACACCGCGTCTGATGACCTGTATACCGTACTGGACACCATGCAGGAGAAGATGCAGAAGTTCACCGACGACGACGGCAACCTGCTTGCAACTGCGCCGGATACTATCATTATCCCGAACAGCGGCAAGATGAAGCGCAAGCTGACCGAGGTTGTCGGCTCTGAATTTAAGGACGGCGGCAACCGCGTAGGCTTCAACTTCCAGTACGGCGGCTGGAACTTCATCATCTGGAACTATCTGCCGAACACCATTGCAGGCAAGGAGTATTTCATGCTGATGGACAGCAAGAAAAACCAGAACACGCTTGCTATGCCGTTCCTCGATCGCGTAAAGCTGACCACCGACAGCTACACCGACAAGAACACCGACGCACAGGTATACACCGGCCGCGCTCGCTTCATTGCCGGTTTCGTAAACTGGCGCTCGATCGCGATTGCAGGCGAGGACCTCGCAGACGCTACTGCGCTGATTTAAGACAGGGGAGGGGGCAACCCCTCCTTTCCCTTTTAAGGAGTGATTTTATGACGTGGGAGCAGATGCAAAAGGCTGCACTCGATAAGATTTTCTCACGCCTGAACTACGGCACGGAGGTTTCGCTGACTTCTCCCGATGTGGCGGACTATGTGCGGGCAATGCCACACGCGGCATGGTTTGCAATGGTAGACCTTGCCGCGGTCATGCCGATTTACAAATCCGTGGAAGTGGAGCTTCCGGACGATGACGCAGAGGGCTATCGGCTGTTCCATATCAAGGAACTTGCACCGGATTTCATGCGGTTCTGCCCGGACAGGCTGACGATCATGGGCGCGAACAACACGTTTATGCGCGTGAACGACTATCAGTTTGACGGCATGGATACGCTGTTTGTCCCGGCGGAGTACGTCGGGACGCTTGTGATCTGGTACGAGGCATATCCGGAGAACATCGACGAGAGCACGCCGGGCGACACGACGTTTTCTCTGCCGGAGGAAGCGCAGAGGGCAATTCCGCTGTATATCGCGGCGGAAGTGTTCAAGGAAGATGATATTTCCATGGCGACGCAGTATCTGAACGAATACGAGAACGTAAAGCAGATGCTTGCAAGCAGGAGACAGCAGACTTCGAGCGGCGGCGCGTGGCGCTCGGTTACGGGGTGGGTGTAAATGGCAACATACAAGATTCCCGATTCCCCGAAAAGGTACAAAACCGAGTATTCCAAGTTCAAGGGCGTGGATTTGTCGAGCAATCCTACACAGGTTGACTCAACGCGCGGCGCTTCCGGCACGGTCAACCTGATTTCGGACAGCGGCGGCTTTCCAGAAAAGCGCAAGGGATGGCGCGTGCTGCTGAATGTCGAAAAGCCGGTAAACGGTCTGTATCGCGGTATTATCAAGGGCAAGGAATACTTTCTTGTGCATGGCGGTACACGGCTGTACAAGTGGACGGAGAACACCTTAACAGAGCTGAAAAGCGGGCTGACGAACAAGCAGGGCACCTCGTTTACGCTGAACGACAAAATGTATGTGCTGACGGGCGGCGAGTACCTTGTGTTCGACGGCGAGACCGCCAAGGACGCGACAGCGGACGCTTACGTTCCGACTACCACCATCGCCAACACGCCGACGGGCGGCGGCACGAGCTTCGAGGATGTAAATCTTCTGAGCGACAAGCGCAAGAACGAGTTCTGCGCGGACGGCTCGGCTACCGTGTATCAGCTCGATACCACGGACGTACAGATCATTGCAGAGGTCAAGGTGAATGGTGCGGTCTGGGACGCAAGCCGCTACAGCCTGAACGGGAGTAAGGGACAGGTGACGTTTACCACAGCGCCGCCAAAACCAGATATTACCGGCAAGGACAACGTGTCGATCACGTTTGTAAAGCACGTGGACGGGTACGCCGAGAAGATCAAAAAGTGCACCATTGCCGCAATCTACGGCGGTAAGTCGCAGGACAGGGTTTTCCTTGCAGGAAACCCCGATGAGCAGGACAAGGACTGGCGGTGTGAAAGCAACAATCCGCTGTACTTTTCCGACCTCTCCTATACCAAGGTGGGCGCGGACGGCGCGGCAATCGTCGGCTATACGGCAATCTCGGACAGTCAGGCAATCGTCAAGTCGGATGACCGCTCGGAGACCACGATCTATTTCCGCGGGTATAACATCGACAGCACGACGAACAAGGTACAGTTTCCGGTACGCAGAGCCGCAGCCGGTGCCGGCGCAGTGGCAAAGCACGCATTCGCGTATCTGCCGGAAGAGCCGGTATTCCTCAGCCGAACGGGCGTGTTCGCGCTGACGAGCAGCAATATCACGGCCTTGCAGGTGGCAAGAAACCGTTCCTACTATGTGGACGCGGCGCTGACCAAGGAATCACATCTGGAAAACGCCTGCGCTGTTGTGTGGAACGGCTATTATGTGCTGGCGGTAAACGGACACTGCTATGTTATGGACACAAACCAGAACGTAGCGTACAAGCCGCAGTCCTACGGCGATTACGTTTACGAGTGCTACTACTGGAACAACTTCCCGGCGGTACGCATGATGGAAAGCAGGGGAAACCTGTATTTCGGCACATCGGACGGACGTATCTGCAAGCTGAATACGGATATTGACACCATGCAGGCGTATTCGGACGGCGGCACGCTCGGTGAGGACGGCAGAATTACCGGCGGTACGGCAATTTCCGCAGAGTGGCACACCAAGGCGGACGACGACGGCGACTTTATGACGTACAAGACCATGGTAAAGCGCGGCTCGGGCGTTATGATGAAGCCTTATACTCGTTCCTCGGTCAAGGTGTTCGCCCGGACAGAACGCGACTTCGGCCGGCAGATACGCGAGGGTATCGCGGATATTTTCAACTGGGAAGATATTGATTTCAGCCGCTTCACGTTCAACACGAACGACGCGCCGCAGGTGCTTCCGTTCAACAGCAAGGTCAAGAAGTACAAGACCTTGCAGCTTATCATGCAGAACAACGCACTGAACGAGGCGTTCGGCGTGTTCGGCATTATCAAGAGATACACCATCGGAACTATGGTGAGGTGATGAAATGGCAATCGAAAAGATTTCAGACAGCGCGGTAAGCTCGACGGGCGTTGTTTCTGCGGCGGACACGCTGACCGGCACGGCTGCGGAAAACAAGGCGGTGTTCGACAAACTGCCGCGGCTGCTGAGAGACAAGATCAACGAGACCATCGACGCTGTAAACGCACTGAGCGCGAACGACGAGATCAGTATTAAGTGCAATGACGGCTCGCTCGTCTGGATGCGGCTCAACAGCGACGGGGCAATCGAATACAGCCTCGACGGCTCGACGTGGCTTGCAACGGCAAGCTCGGGACACGTTATCCTCGACGCAGGCGGAACGGCACTGCCGCAGAGGAGCAGGATGCAGTTTGCCGAAGGCTCAGTTGAGGACGTAAACGGCGTAACGGTCGTGCACGGCGTTCGCGGTCCGCAGGGCAACAAGGGCGACAAGGGCGACCAGGGCGAAAGAGGTGAGCAGGGCCTCAGAGGTGAACGCGGTCCGCAGGGCGAGATTGGCCCGAGAGGTCCGCAGGGCATTCAGGGTGAACAGGGCGCACAGGGCATTCGCGGCGCACAGGGCGCACAGGGTCCGCAGGGCGCACAGGGCGAAAAGGGCGCAGACGGCAAGGACGGCAAGGCGTTATACATCGAGGACGTTTACAGCACCCTCGCCGCACTGCGAAACGCTATTCCGAACGGCAACGACAAGATGTATCAGGTCGAGGAGAACCGCGAGTGCTACATCTGGAGCGAAAACGCGCTCGACTGGGTGAGCGTCGGCAAGGTAGAAGGTCCAGTGGGTCCGCAGGGCGTGCAGGGCATTCAGGGTCCCACCGGTCCGCAGGGCATTCAGGGCGTTCAGGGCATTCAGGGCGTTCCCGGAAACGACGGCAAAAATGCGTATGAAGCGGCGCTCGACGGCGGCTATCAGGGCACGGAAACGCAGTTTAATGCGGCGCTTGCACAGATGGATGGCTTCGCGCTTGCAAATGATGTTGTCCCCAAGACCCGCAAGATCAACAACCTCGATCTCTCTGCTGACCGCACGCTGACCGGCGAGAACATCGCAGTCTCCAGTACCGACTCCACTCCGATTTCTCGCGCGGTAAAATACCGCACAAACCCGAACCTGCTCGACAACTGGTACTTCGGCAGACCGGTGAACCAGAGAGGGCAGGTGGAGTATACGGGTAATAATTATTATATTGATCGTTGGTGGTCGTGGGACGGTGACAGTGCCTCTCTTTCTGTTGTGTCGGGCGGAATCAAAATTGCTGGTACATTATATCAGTATTTCGAGTCAACAGTCTATGAAGAACTCTGGGGAAAGACGATTACTATATCACTGCTGCTTGCTGACGGGACGCTTTACACGAATTCCTTTGCTCTAAAAAGAGCCGATTGGTATATTGTGCACATCAATGCTCATGGATTGGATGCTATACAGTTCGGCATAAATAACAATGATTTTGAAAACAAAAGCAATAATTTCTTGAGAGTAATTCCTGCAACTGTCGGGACATTGTCGGATACCCTTCTCGCCGCCAAACTCGAACTTGGCGACACGCAGACCCTTGCTCATCAAGATTCTTCTGGTAACTGGATACTGAACGAAATCCCTGATTTCGGGGAGCAGCTGAGGAGGTGTCAGAGGTATGCACGTGCATATAAACGCCTGTTAGGTCAAACCTTTTTTCCCCTCGGCGCTTACCGTTCCGACCGGAAAGCTGTTTCTTTTGCTCTGCCGACTTCTTCTTTCCGCGCAGTTCCGACGGTATCGGTGCTTAACGATATTTTTCAGCTTTTCGACGGTACAAACGTATATGGAATTACAAGTCTTGCTGTTACTGATTATTCAGATGGACTTGTGACTATTTATGCTTTTACCTCGCAGTCTTTTGAGGACGGCAAGGTTCTGTGGCTGTTCAGCAACAATGGAACGCTACTTCTTTCCGCCGACCTGTAAGGAGGTGACACACCATGAACCAAAAATCCCGTGTTTATGTCCTCTGCGACAGTGAAAGCCGTGTGCTGCGGCTTGAGGGAGAGTATTCTCTCCCGGCTGACCTTACCGGATGGACGAAAATCGATGAAGGCTATGGAGACGAATTTTCACTTGCGCAGAGCCATTATCTCGCAAAGCCGCTTTATGACGGCGCAGTGCTTCGCTATAAACTCGTAGACGGCAAGGTAGTAGAGCGCACTGCCGAGGAAATCGAGGCGGATAAGGCAGCGTTACCTAAACCTGAGCCAACCGCAGAGGACGACACAAACGCTATGATGGTAGACCACGAATACAGGTTAACCCTGCTTGAACTGGGTCTCAACGAATGAAAGGAGCAAACACAATGTTATTTCGTACTTTGAAGCGCATGATCGAGAAGAACCAGACCGACGGCCTTGCAGACAAGATCGACATCTTTTTTGCAGCAGGCAAGCTCACCGAAAGCGAGTACAATACGCTGACCGAAATGCTCAAGCAGGAGGCGTAACATGAAGGGCGCAGAAAACACCGCTGCACCGAACATGATCGTCGATGAGTTTTTCCCGAAACACATCAGACAGCGTGAGGACTTTGCAGAAATCCGCGAGGCGGTGCGCAAATACAAGATCACGGAGCTGTATCTCACGCAGAAGTACAAAAGAAAGCAGGTGGGGTATGTCGGCTGAAGTTATCACAGCGGCTCTCAGTCTGGTGGGGACTTTGGTGGGAACGCTCGGCGGTATTGCGCTGTCGAGCAATCTCACGAATTACCGCATTGAGCAGCTGGAAAAGAAGGTAGAGAAGCACAACAACCTCATCACGCGGACTTATAAGCTCGAACAGGAGTTTGCCGTGATGGATGAGCGCGTCAGAGTGGCAAACCACCGTATTGAGGACTTGGAAAAGGAGGAAATGCAGCATGAAGGTTAATATTCCGGTACGAATGAAAAACCCGTGGTTTTGGGTCGGCGTTGGTTCCGTGGCAATCACGGCCATCGGCGTTGATCCGCAGACGTTCACCTCGTGGAGCGCGGTCTGGATGGGTATCAAGGGCGTGCTCTCGAACCCGGTGCAGCTCTGCACGATGTGCCTTGCGGTGCTGTCGGTCTTTATTGACCCGACAACGGCGGGCGTAAGTGACAGCGAGAAGGCGCTGACCTATGATGCACCGAGGAAGGACAGCCATGAAGATTGATTACATCCCCTGTGACCCGAGCAACTACCGTTCGGGTCGCGGCGGCAACGGCATTCGCTATATCGTCATGCACTACACGGCGAACAACGGCGACACGGCGGCGAACAACGGACGGTACTTTCAGAACGGCAATCTGAGCGCAAGTGCGCACTACTTTGTCGACGAGAAAAGCATTGTGCAGTCTGTCCGCGATGACGACACGGCGTGTCACTGCGGCGGTGCGCTCGAGAGCGGCCATCATCCGCTGCACGGCATCTGCATGAACCGCAACAGTATCGGCGTGGAAATGTGCTCGGACATCGTGGGCGGCAGGTACACCATCACGGCGGCAACGGTCGACAGGGCGGTCGAGCTCGTAAAGTATCTCATGGGGCGGTACAATGTGCCTGCTGACCGTGTTGTACGGCACTACGACGTGACCGGCAAGGACTGCCCGGAACCGTGGGTGAGGGACGAGGGCAAATTCACGGCATTCAAGAAACGACTTACTGAAAGGGTGGAAGATATGACGGAAGCACAGACCCGCGCGATTGCAAAGCAGGAGATCAGGAGCGCGGCGGAGAAGGTTTACAACAGGCCGAAGGAGTGCCCGCAGTGGGCACAGGAGACCGTGCAGAAGCTCGTAAACAAGGGCTTTTTGCAGGGCGACGAGAACGGCAACCTTGCACTGACCGAAAGCCTGATGCGCATTCTGGTGATTAACGACAGAGCGCACCTGTACGGCTAAGAGAAAAAACGAGGGGAAAGATATGCGGTGACACCATAACAAGGGGATAACCGCATGAAATTAACGGAGTTTACAAGACCGGAGGTGGAATACCTCCGGCAGGAATGCAATTTTACAGACGAGGAACGCGCCGTATTCGATCTACGAGTTACGGCGCGTTCTGTTATTCAGATTGCGGACACGCTGCATATGAGCGAGGCAACGGTTTACCGGCGTCTGCGGAACATCAAACGGAAAATACTGAAAGTTTTGTGACAGGTTTTCGCGCTTCCGATGCGCTATAATAGACGCATAGAGAGGGGCGATAAAGCATGAGCTACGAACAAAGACTGGAACGTATCGGTTACGACAAGCAGTGTGCGCGGCGCATTGCTGAGGACTACCGCGAGGCGGGGAACACAAAGTATCTCGACGAGTACCTTGCCTACAAGGAGCGCACCCTTCACGAAACGGAGGTGCACGGATAATGGCTTACGGTTATCCACAGTATCCACAGCAATATCCACAACAGAGTGTGCAGATGCCGCAGTACCCACAACATATTGTGCGTCCGGTGGCAAGCGTTGAGGAGGCAAGAGCGGTTCAGACCGATTTTTCGGGCGCTTTAACCATTATGCCGGACACGGCGCACGGCTATATCTACACAAAGCAGCTCAACCTTCAAACCGGCTGCGCGGATTTCGCGGCATACAGCCGGGTGCAGATGCAGGACGCGCCCAAACCGGACTATGTAGCGAGGGGCGAGTTTGACGAGCTGAAAGCACGGTTCAACACCTTATGCGACAAGCTGGGAGGCAGTGAGGCATGATGAATATGATGCAGGTTTTGCAGCTGATGCAGCACGGCGGAAACCCGACGGCGCTTTTGCAGCAGATGACAGGCAACAATCCGATGGTCGGTCAGCTGATGCAGAGCATGCAGGGCAAAGGACCGGACGCACTGCGGCAGATGGCAATGAACATTGCAAAGGAGCGAGGAATCGACCTCGATCAGTTTGCACAGCAGTTCGGCATGAAGATCAAGTAAATAACTTCTTTTCAGTTTAGACGGGTCTTGACGAAAAACCGACGTGATTTTGTCATGTTCGGAGTTCGCGCGGCTCCGTTCAAAATAAACTGAAAAGGAGATTTTCAAATGGATAACGATTTTGCAACCGGCTACGCTCTTGGCTCTGATAACAACGGCGGCGGCAATGACGGCATGTGGGGCGGTAACGGCTCGTGGATTTTCGCGTTTCTGATTATCGCACTCATCTTCGGCGGTAACGGCTGGGGCAACTGGGGCGGCAACGGCTCGAACGGTGCAGGCTATCAGGGCGCGGTAACTCGTTCTGACCTGTGCAGCGAGTTCAACTTCAACAACCTGTCCCGTTCCGTTCTCGGCATTCAGAACGGCCTGTGTGACGGCTTTTACAGCACGAACAACGGCATGCTCACCGGCTTCAACACGCTCGGTAACGCGGTTTCGAACGGCTTCCACGGCGTAGACAATTCGGTATGTCAGCTCGGCTACCAGAATGCCCAGCTTATCAACGGCGTAAACACCAACATGAACAACGGCTTTAACGGCGTGACCGCCGGTCTGACGGCACTCGGTACGCAGATGTCCGGCTGCTGCTGCGACACCCAGAGACAGATGGAGCGCGGTTTCTGCGATACCAACTACAACGCGGCGACCAATACGCGTGACATTATCCAGTCTGCTCACAACGACACCGACCGTATCATTGCACGACTGAATGCAATGGAGAACACCCGTCAGCAGGAGAAGATCGCGGCGCTCCAGAACGAGAATCAGGCCTTGAAGTTCGCGGCTTCGCAGGAGGCACAGAACAATTACCTTGTAAACGCTCTGCGTTTTTCCGGCTGCGGCTGCAACAGCTGCGGCTGCTGAGATACGATATTCAGGAGGGGGAGCAATCCCCCTGCCTTTGACAGGAGGGAATAGTTATGGCTTGCAAGCCTGTACAAAAACTGTGTCCGAACCTGCGTATCTCACAGGCGGTCACTTACACAAGCGGCGTGCTGACGGTAAATATTCCGGCGGGAGATTACCAGAACGGCTGCGTTTACGGTATCGTCATCGCGCAGAACATCCCGAGTACGACGATCATCGGCGCGCCGGTGGTCATCACGATCGGCGACGGAACGGTAACGTATCCGCTGCTGAAATGCAACGGCGCTCAGGCGACGGTGTTCAACCTCGACACGCGGCACAAGTACCTTTGCCGGGTGGTCACTTCGGCAACCGGCGGCAGCTTCCGAATGCTCGGAAATTCCTGCTGCTCGCACGCTGACGCGCTGCGCTCGATTAACGGAACGGCGGTGACAGTATGAGAAAAGGAACAATGATGCTGCTGATGCAGCGAAACAGAAGGAGCGATTTTGAAGGCCGGGAGCACTACGGCGTGCGGTATGAGATGCCGCGCAGCCGTTATATCGAGCCTTACGGCTACGACGAACCGCTCAGCTACTACGACGAGCGCATTCACGGCAGAGAGCCGGAGATGCGCCGGTACTCGAACGGCCGGTTTGCACCGATAAGCAGCGCGGAATGGCCGGAGTACGACGATATGCCGGCATCGGCAAATCGTGACATGCGTCCGATCGGCTTCCGGGACGGCAGCACGTCCTATGTGGGAGACGAGACGCGCGGCACGGAAAAACGCATGGGTTACGCCAAGGGCGAGGGCGCAAGGCTCAACCGCCAGACGGCGGAAAAGTGGGTGCGCAGCATGAAAAACGCGGACGGCTCGACCGGTGCGCGCTGGACGATGGAGGAAACGAACGAAATCATGCAGCGGCACGGGTATCAGTGCAATCCGGTAAAGTTCTGGGTGGCCATGAACGCGGTGTACAGTGACCTCAGCGAGGTTGCAGAAAAGCACGGCGTGGGCAACGAGGAATTTTACGCGGACATGGCAAAGTCGTTCTGGCTGTGCGACAGGGACGCGGTAGAGGACAAGCTCGGCGCGTACTATGAAAACGTCGTGAGACACTAACTTAACAGGAAAGCAGGCGGAAACGCCTGCTTTTATTTTACCCAAAAGGAGAGATATGTATGAGTATCTGGGGCGCGGCTATCAAGGCCGCAACCACGGCAACCGCTGCGGCGGCGGCCAAAAAGAAGAACAGCTCGAGTTCTTCGCCCTCGTCTAAGCGGGGGTCCTCTTCGAGCTCGTCCGGTTCTTCCTCGTCGTGGCTCGATCAGGCAAAGGCAAATTCGAGCGCATGGCACACGGCAGACGCGGCAACGAAAAAGAACCTCGAGCAGGCAAACCAGAAGCTGTACTCGGATCACGGCTACACCTACAACAGCAAGACGGGCACGTGGAGTGCGCCGACAGCCTCGTCCTCTGGCGGTTCTTCCTCCGGCGGTTCTTCCGCGTCCTCGGCGGTCAGCACGCCGGACTGGCTCAAGCAGGCACAGGCCAACTCGCAGGCATGGCATACTGCGGATGCGGCAACGAGAAAGAACCTCGAGGAAAAGAACCGTGCGCTTTATACGGGGCATGGCTACAGCTACGACAGCAAGACCGGCACGTGGAAAGCACCGACGGCGGCAAACGGTGTGGCAAATACCGTCGGAAACATGCTCGGCGGCGCACTGAGCACGGGACTGAATGCGATGCAGCAGGCAAAGGACAAATACAACAACGTCGACTATTCGACCGTGCTTGCAGACCAGATGGCAAGCGGTGCAAACTGGCAGGATGTACAGCAGTCGCTCAATGACCGCGAAACCAAGATCGCGCTGAACGGCGGCAAGCTCGACCAGTTTTCCAACGACGCGACGGCGAAGAACGCACAGACCTACATCAACAACATGAAGGCAATCGAGCAGCAGTATCAGGCAGAGCTTGACCGGCAGGAGGAAATCAAGCAGCAGCAGCAGGCGTACTACGACCAGATGGCAAACCAGATCAATCAGCAGTATTCTGCGATGCTCCCGTCTCTCAACCAGAGCTACGACGAGGCGGCGCGGCAGGCGTACATCAACTACCGCACGGCACAGCGTGACCTTCCGAGCCAGCTTGCGGCGGCAGGCATTTCCGGTCAGGGCGCGTCGGAAAGCGCACTGGTGGCACAGAACAACGCCTACAACTCGGCATACAACCAGAACGAGCTTGCACGTGCAAACGCAATCCAGAGCGTGGAGAACAACCGCGCAAGCGCACTGGCGGGCAACTCGACGCAGGCGGCGCAGAGCATGGCAGACCTTTCAAACAGCCTGTATCAGCAGCGTCAGAGCATTCTTGCACAGCAGGAGGCGGCAAAGCAGAACGTTATCGGTAATCTGTACAACTACGGCAACGCAACCGGCAATTTCGGCGTAAACTCGACGCTCGACGCACAGCAGACGCTTGCAAACATCGCGTACAACAAGCGTGCACAGGATATGCAGCAGTCGCAGTATGAGCAGAGCGCAAAGACCGATCAGGAGAACGCAATGCGCGATTACTACCTGAAACTCTGGGAGGGCATGGGCAACCGTGGCGCTACCTCGCAGATTGCAGCAGTGCTCGGCATTCCGGTTGGATCGGTATACGGCGCGGGTACGTACAACTCGAATTACTACTAAACAGCACGGGGCGGCATGACCGCCCCTTCTTTTATGGAGGCGCACAATGGGTAGAAGCAACAAACTGAGCGACAGCCGGAGAAAGCAGCTCGAACAGGCAAAGCAGAACGCCAGAAACAAGGCAAAAAACAAGCCGAAGGCAAGCAACTATGCCACCGGAAGCACGAGCACGAGAAGCAGCTCGTATGCGGCAAACCGTCAGGGCGGCTCAAGCCGCGGACGCACGGGAACCACTACGCAGCGCACAAACACGATCCGCTCGACGGGCGGCAAGAACACGGTGACGAACCACAACGTCCGACAGGCCGACAAGGTGACGGGCGCAAGACCGTATCAGCAGAGCGTCAAGGGACTCGGAAATACGGTGGGGATTACGAGGGAAGGCCGTCAGGCACAGCAGAAGATCAACGACACGCGGCGGCAGAACAACGCAAAGAAGGTACTCGAGACTGCAAAGGCAAACGGCACGTTCAAGGCCAGCGGCACGATGAGTGCGCCAAAGCAGAACACGCTCCCGCGCGCAAGCGGCGGCTTTAGAAGCTCGGGCACGGGCAAGACGTGGAACGAGAAGGAAGAACGTCAGAAGGCAATCGACAAGCTGAACGCAAACTCGCTCATGTGGCACAACACCACGGACGAGGCAGAACGAAACCGCCTACACGAGGCGAACAATCAGATTCGCAAGAGTTTTGGTATGACGTATCGGGACAAGACCGGCGCAACCTATCTCCCCAAGGCAGGCGGCACGACCAACGTTTCCACGCCTGTTGTCAAGATCGCCCGTGGCGCGGCGCTCAACCGTGCGGCAACCTCTCAGGCGCAGCGTCAGCAGCGCGTAGACGAGCTGGACAGCGAAATCGAGCGCATGCAGAAGCAGTACCCCTACCTCATCAACATGGACGTGCAGGGGCGGAACACGGCGGACAAGGCGGCGGCTATCGCTCACCTCGCAACTCATCCGAAACTTGCGATTGCAGGTATTAACGGCAGCGCACAGTATGATAAAATGTCGGCAGACGAGAAAAAGCAGGCGCAGGCAATCTATCAGCTGTACAAGCGGCTGAACGACGAAAGCAACGCATTGGAAAAGATGAGCGCGGCCAAGTCGTGGGGAAGCAGCGTGGCAAACACGTTGCTGAATGCAACAGGCGCGGTGGAGAATGTGGGACGCTATGTTTCCGGCACGACAAACAAGGCGATAGGCGATTTCCTCGACTTTATCGGCAAGGATAAAGCAGGCCAGAGCTTCAAGGACACGGCGCAGAAAACACTCGAGGGCAGTCTCTCGGACAAGGCCTTGCAGGCGGTGAATGAATGGGCTCAGCCTGTCGGCATGGCGAAAAAGGGACAGGAGTTTGCAGGCTCGGCGGCGCGCATGGCACCGGGCATTGCGGCGAACATGGCGCTGCCGGGCGCAAGCCTTGCGATGATCTACGGAGACAGTGCGAAAAGCGGCGTAAATGAAGCGCAGAGCGAGGGCGCGACACTCGATCAGGCAATGCTGTACGGCACGGGCACGGGTCTTACTGAACTCGGCACGGAAAAGATGTTCGGCGGCATTCCCGGCATGGGCGAGGGCGCAGTCAAGACCGGAAACGGCATTCTCGGACGCGCGGCGGATATTCTGGGCGAGGGCGCAGAGGAAGCGGCGAGCACGTTCATCAATCCCTATCTCAAGCGGGCAACTTACAACCCGAACGCGCAGAACGCGACGGCAAAGGAGCTGCTCGACAGCGCAAAGGGCGGTATCGCCATGTCGGCGCTCATGCAGGGCGCAAGCGGTGCGGCAAACCGCCTTGCAGACTACCGATACGGCACGGACACGAACACGGTCTACACCTCTCCCGAGGAAGCAAACCGCGATATGGTAGACCCGGTCTATGCACTGCCGAACGGTCAGCGGTTTGCACTCCCTGAGGGCAGCACGCGCACGGCAAACACGCTGTATGCGAACAAGAACGGCGGCGTGGCGAACAATCTGCGTGCATTCAACGATGTTCAGACCCCGGACGTGCTGTACGGCAATATGCGCGGCGATTTCACAGCGTCGCAGAACAGCGGAAACGTGCTGTATGCAGGTCCGAACGGACAGGTAGCACAGAGCCTTCCGACCGGGTATCTGCCAGAGGGACGCAGCACCAAGACCAAGATCGCGGCGCGCGGCGAGACGAAAACCATCCCGCTGATGGACGAGTACGAGACCAACGGCGGCCTTTACAGCGGTGAAATGGAGTGGGCAAAGCTGCTCATTGACAGCTCGAACAAGACCGGCGTTCCTATCAAGACGTATATCGAGGCGCTTGTAGACCCGGCGGAAAAAAAGATGGGCGCGGTGCTCGAAGCTGCGGAACAGTACGTGAAGGACTACAAGAAACAGGGCGTTTCTATCATTCAGAACGGAGACGGAACGGGCTACCGCGCAAGCAATAACGAGGACTGGTACAGCCAGTTCTACAGGAAATATGGGCGTGCGCCGAGGAAGTCGGACGCGGCCGACATTGCACGTGAGTTTATTCAGCACGATCTGCGTGCAGGCGGCGGCAACTGGGTATCACCTGAGCTTGCGCGGGAATGGACGGAAGCGCAGCAGATTCAGGCGGCATATGAGGCCATCGGAGACGATGCGGTCAGCGCGGAGATCACACCGGAAGGCCTCAAGGTAATGAACGGCACTCGTGCACGCACTGAGGACATCCGCGAGACGAACGCGGGACGGAACGCGATTGTCTCCCCGGCAGAGATCAACAACACGGCACAGCCGCTCGACCTCAATGCGGCACAGGGCGTACAGCAGGGCGCGGTGCAGAGCAATCCGACACTGCGGGATATTAACCCGAAGCTCCGCACGGCGGCACAGGCGGCGCAGGAGACCGCGCAGAATGCCCCGGCGGAAATTACACAGCCGATGCAGGGGAACGCACAGGGCGCGGCTCTGGGGGCACAGCAGACCGCACAGGCGAACAACATTAACCCGACTCTGAAAAAGGCGGGGGTTACGCCGGAAAGCTCGGTGGGCGCGGCGCAGAGCGGCTTTGACCCGTATTCCAAGATGGTGAATGACTATGGAGCGATTGAACCGGGCATGAACCCGGCGCGCACGATTGACGTTCCGCAGAGTACGAACGGCACGGACAGGGTAAGCAACGTTGCAAGAACGATCATGGAAAGCGGCGTTACACCGGACAGCCTCATTCCGGCACTGGAGAACCATGTTGCGGAAGGTCTGTTTTCGCATGATGTGAAGTCGCTGAAAAAAACGCTCAGCGGTGCGACGAAAACCATTCAGAAGAAGGGATGGCAGGGCGCGTTTGACCAGTGGGAGGAAGTGACGGACGGCCGCAGAGCCGTTACGGACGATGATATTGCACTCGGCCAGATGATGTACACGGCGGCGGTCGAAGCGGGCGACACGCAGACGGCAATGAAGCTCGCGGGTGATCTTGCAGTACAGGGTACGGCGCTCGGACGCGGTGTAAATGCGTTTAAGCTGCTCAAAAAGACCACTCCGGAAGGTCAGCTTTACTACTTGCAGAAGGCTGTACAGAAGATTCAGCAGGAGTATCAGTCGCGGTTTGATAAGCAGGCGGGCAAGGCTGCGAAGAAGCAGGGTGTTCCGGCGGAAGATATTGCGGACCAGTACGGCCTCAAGCTGAACGAGGATTTGGTGCAGGAGTTTCTGAACGCGGAGACGCAGGAAGCACGCGAAGCGGTTGTAGACAAGATTTACAATGACGTTGCGCAGCAGATTCCCAAGACAGCAGGCGACAGGCTGAACGCATGGCGCTATTTTGCGATGCTCGGCAATCCGAGAACGCATATCCGCAACATTATGGGTAACGTTGCCTCTGCGGCGGCACTTGATACCAGTCACAAGGTTTCGGCGGTCGGTCAGAAGTTTCTTCCGCAGGAGAAGCGAACCCGTGCGCTGCACACGAGCAAGGCGGCACACGAGTTTGCAAAGGCGGATTATGCCAACGTCGAGGCGGAACTCAGCGGCAATGCCTACAAAACCGAAATGAGCGACATCAAGCAGCGGCAGAAGCTGTTTCCGAAGCCGCTGCAAAAGGTGATGGACGCGAACACATGGGCGCTTGACGCGGAAGATCAGGTTTTTAAGAAGAAATCCTACATTGACAGCATGGGCAACTTCCTGACGGCGCGCGGCTGGGACGTGAACAATCTGACGGGAGCGCAGCTGAACGAGGCGCGTCAGCACGCGATTCAGGACGCGAAGATCGCAACGTTTCAGGATGCGTCGGCGCTGGCGGACACGCTCAGCCGACTGGAAAAGAAGAACAAGGCAACAGAAGTTATTATCGGCTCGCTTGTGCCGTTCAAGCGCACGCCAATCAACGTTGCAAAGCGCTCGTTTGAGCTGTCTCCGGTAGGTCTGCTGAAAGCAATCACCTATGACGCGGTGCAGGTCAAGAAGGGCAACATGGACGCGACCAAGATGATCGACCACATCGGACAGGGTCTCACCGGTTCGGGCGTTGCGGCGCTCGGCGCGTTCCTTGCGGCACAGGGCATTTTCTCGGCAGGTTCGAGCGACGACGACAAGGAAGCAAACCTTGACGCGGGCATGGGTCAGCAGGAGTATGCAATCAACATCGGCGGCAAGTCGTATACCATTGACTGGGCATCTCCGGCTGTTGTGCCGCTTGCGATGGGCGGCGAGCTGTATGAAGCACTGCACCAGAAGTACGACGACGACGAGACGGCATTCAATCAGGCAATGGCAACGGTCAGCCGCATGTTCGACCCGATGCTCAACATGACGATGCTGTCCGGCATTGGCTCGACGGTTTCGAGCGCGGCATACAACAAGAGCAATCCGCTGTTTGGCATTGCAAGCAACGTTGCAACCAACTTTGGCGGTCAGTTCGTGCCGACGCTGTTCGGGCAGGTTGCGCGGACGGTGGACAACACGCGCAGAACCACCTATGCGGACAAGAACAGTCCTGTTCCGTCGAGCGTGCAGAAGTTCTTGCAGCGGCAGGCGAACAAAATTCCGGGACTGTCGCAGTATCAGCCTGCATATACGGACGTATGGGGCAGAGAACAGAAGAACGGGCCGGACAACGTGTTCGCACGCGCGGCGTACAATTTCTTTTCGCCGGGCTATCTGGCAGACGCAAAGGGCACACAGACCGAAAAGGCGCTCAAGGAACTGTATCAGGCAACCGGCGACAACTCTGTATTGCCAAGCAAGCCGCAGAAGTATTACAAGGCTGAGGACGGCACCAAGAAGTTCCTCACTGCGCAGGAGTATTCCGCGCTGACAAGCGAGGGCGGCAAGATCGCACTGGATGCGCTCGGCAAGCTGACAAAATCTGAGGCGTACAAGGGCATGACCAACGACGAGAAGATCGAGGCGGTATCCGATGTGTACAAGTACGCAAAGGCAGTCGCGGCGAACAAGACGTATGGCAAGGAGCTTGAGGGCACGATCCAGGCCGTCAAGGACAGCGGCATTGAGCCGGGTCTCTACTACGCCTACAAGGAGATGGAGGACAGCTATAACGACAGCATGGAAAGCTGGGAAGCTCGAGACCAGACGTTCAACTCCATCAAGGGCGACAAGTCGCTTTCTGAGCAGGAGAAGAACAGCCTGTATCACACGCTGCTTATCAAGGGTACATCTGACAGCCAGTGGGAGAAGTACCAGGAAATCAGCGGCAAGGTGACGGCTGAGGAATACGTCGATGCGATGATTCAGAAGCAGGCGATCACCAAGGAGGGTGAGACCATCGAGAAGGGACGCGCGGCGCAGGAGGCAACCGAGTTCTCGTATTATCTGGATGCCAAGGGATACAGCGCGGAAAAGCGGCAGGCGCTCGAGGATACGTTCAAGTTCTATTCGATGGTAAAGGCGGACCCGGCGAATTACACCTACGACATGATACGCGAAAACGGCGGCGCAAAGGAGAAGGAAGCAATCGGCGAGGTCGAAAGCGCCGGGCTGACTGCTCCACAGTACGCGCAGATCAAGAACGCGACGAGCGGCGTTACCTACGAGAAGGGCAAGACAGGCGCGAAAAAGGCGGCTGTTGCGGCAGTTGTCAGCAAGAACGTCGAGAACGCTTCGCAGTTCAGCGCAGTTATGCACGCGCTCGGTTACAAGAAGATCGACGGACTGTACGCGAGCGGCGGCAAGCTGCCCGAGGACAAGGCGGCAAGTACCGGCATTTCCGTCAACCGCGCAACCGGTTTCAGCAACCCGACGAAGGTTTCCGACGCGGTTATCACGAGCGGCTACGGCAGCAGAACTGCACCTACGACGAACAAGGGCAAGGGAAGCAAACAGCATGACGGTATCGATATCGGCGGCAGTGTGAACGGACAGGCGGCGGACAGTATCGGCGGCGGCAAGGTTACTGAGGTCGGCTACGATGAGAACGGCTACGGCAACTATGTTGTGGTAGATCACGGCGACGGCTACACCTCGCTGTACGGTCACTTGCAGAAGGCTACGGTTAAGCAGGGAGACACGGTAAGCGCGGGTCAGCAGGTCGGCGTCATCGGCTCGACTGGCAAAAGCTCCGGTCCGCATCTGCATTTGAGAGTGCATAAAAACGGACAGAGTATTGACCCGAGGACGGTTATTCCGGGGTACGGCGGATAAGAGAAGGGAGGGCGTTTGCCCTCCCTTTTCTTATGTTCTATATGTAAAAGCATTTTTGTATAGAGTAGTAATGGCTGTCATTATATGTGCCTTGTGGTATAATGACGGCAAATAAATGCGGGAAAATGCAATTTACAAGTGATGTGTCACTTGGTGTGCCACTTGTAAATCCGAGTGCCAAAATCGTTAGATATACGGTGACTTTTGAGGAATGTGCTGCTGCTTTGGGAGCAGGATGCCGCAGGTTCGAATCCTGTCACTCGGACCAGATAAAAAGTTCCGTAAACAGCTTTGTTTGCGGGACTTTTTCTTTTATTCCGGCTGTAAATGTTCCGGTGCTCGGTTTTGCTGTTTTCGACTTCATCCGCCGGAATGCGGTTTTTTAGGGGTTTTTGGGGGTGTTGGATGTGTCACCTACTGTGTCACCTGATTTGGGCTATCTTTCCGCTGCGACGTGCGGTGTCCAGCGCAACCACCTTGTCTACCGCTGCGGCGAACGCCTCCTCAGACAGGTGGGTGTAAACACGCGCTGTCATCGAAATCTCCTTGTGCCCCAGCAGGTCCTTTGCAACGTTGATCGGAACGCCTGCCGTTTGCAGGTCGGTTGCGTAGGTGTGACGCAAGCAGTAGGGCGTGAGGTCCACGGCTACCTTTGAAGTCTCCGGGATAACACCGCCTTTGAAAGTGTGTGCTCCCATGTCGATGTCTACGGCGCGCTTGAAACTCTCCCACATGCGGCGCATGGAATGCTTTGTGTGCGGCTTGCCGGTGGTCGGCTGCGTGAAGATGTAACCTTCGCCGCCGGTCAGCAGAGGAGCAAGCGCCGGATGCAGGGGAACGGCTCTGTCACCGAAATCCGTCTTGGACGAGTGCAGGATGATCTTTTGTTCGTTCCGGCGAACATCGTCCCATGTCGTTTTCCTGGTCTCGTCCGGGCGTGCACCGGTGTACAGCATGAACAGCACCCAGAGACCGGCGCGGTGCGTCTCGGCAACGTGCAGAATATGCTGGCGCTCTTCGGCTGTAATCGCCCTGTGCGTGCCGTTTTTGGTCTCCGGCATAACCAGTGCCTCTGAGGGGTCGTAAACGATTACACGGTCAATACGCGCCTGCCGGAACGCGCCTTTGATAAGATCGCGCAGCTTGCATGCCATGGACGCGGAACGGCCTGCAACGCTGTTCATGATGCGCTGCAAGTGCACGGTTCTAACATCCTTCAGTCGCATAGAGCCGATTTCCGGCGCTATGTAGTTCTTGAGATAGCCTTGCAGATCAGAACAGGTGCGCGGCTGCACTTTCGGCTTTTTGTAAGTCTCGATGTATTCCGCGAACCACTTATCGACGCTCGTGTTCTCGTTCACCACGTCTACACCTTCTTCAAGGCGGCGCTTTTTCTCGCCGACTTTCCGCCAGAGCTCGCGTTCTGTCTTGGCGCGGACAGAATAACGCTTACCCTGATACGTGAACGTCTCGCGGAAATATCCGTCTGACGTGTTTGCTTTTCTCATGTTGCAAAACCTCCTATTTTGTCGTATAATAGAAGGGTAGTAACGTTCCTCAAATGTACTACCCTCGAACCGCCTGCCGGATTGCCCTCCGGTGGGCGGTTTTTTGCTTATTGTGCGCACTTTGCGCAAGGGGTATAACCCTTGTCGGAAGCGTCTGCTATTGTGGTCTGGATCGCGTTTTCGCCTGCGCAGGACTGCGACAGGTGGTAACGCTTGCCGGTGGGCGTGATGTAGGCGGTGGGACTTTCAGGGTCCTCTCCATCGTCCAGATGGGCGGTATAGTCGTATCCGCCGATGTCGTCCGTATCCGGCTCTATGCCGTTTTCCCAACAAGCATCCTGCCAACCTTCTTCATACGCCTGCTGCGTCAGGTCCTCAACGGAACTTTTCTCGTTCGACAGCTCGTTGTATGCAGCTGTCTTTGCGTCGAGCTGGGACTGCAAGTCCTGTACCTGCGCGGACAGACTGTCCGACTGGGCGGCGGCTGACTGCGCGGCGGCAAGGTCTGCGGCGCTCTGTTCGAGCTGTGCGTTTAGATCGCTGCCAGTGCTGTACAGGTAAAGCGTAGACGCGGCAAAGACCGCAGCAACGCAGCCAAGTACAACAGACAGCGTTTTGCTTTTGTCCACCTTGCACACTTCCTTCCTTTATGGTAAAATGTGTGTGCAAGGTCTCGCCTTGTAAAAATGCCTGTTTGGTGGTAGCGCACCGGCAGGCATTTTTTTAATTATTTTTTGTGCACTTTTTGAGATTGTATACTCGTTTTGTCAATTATGGTTTTTTGCGGGTTTTTGCGGGTTTTTGCGGGTGTAGACCTCAACAAAACATCAACAATTCTCAAAAACGTTCCGAAATCCCGCTTTTCCTGTTTCGTCCCCGTCGTTCTGTCAATTTACATTTCGCACAGTGTCAATTAGACTATACTCGTAGCTACAGCAGAGCATGCTCACCCCGAAACGGGGCAGGCATTGGAGTTATGCATGGCGGGGTATGCTCCCGCCGCTCCTTTCCACTTAACGGAAAGCGAGGTTACCATGAACGAACTCATTACTGTAAATTACGACAACGAACAGCCGACTGTATCGGCACGCGAACTGCACGACTTTCTGGAAGTCGGCGCTGATTTCAGTCATTGGTTCCCGCGTATGTGCGAATATGGCTTCGAACAGGGACGCGATTTCAACCCCGTCAAATTTGACCGGGTTCGATTTGAGGGAAACCGCGAAGTTAAACGCACGGTTGACGACGCCGAGATCACCATCGACATGGCGAAGGAGCTTTGCATGCTTCAGCGCAACGACAAGGGCAAGCAGGCGCGTCAGTATTTCTTGCAGCTGGAACGCGACTGGAACAGCCCGGAAAAAGTCATGGCTCGCGCCTTGCAGATCGCACACAAGCGCATTCACACGCTCTCGGAGAAGATCGAGCAGGACGCGCCCAAGGTTCTTTTCGCGGACAGCGTCGCGGCGTCGCACACGTCCATTCTGATTTTCGACCTCGCGAAGATCGTCAAGCAGAACGGCGTTGACATGGGCGGCAAGCGGCTGTTTGCATGGATGCGCGACAACGGCTATCTGGTGCGCAGACAGGGCACGGATTACAACATGCCCACACAGCGCAGCATGGAGCTCGGTTTGTTCGAGGTCAAGGAAACCAGCGTCACGCACTCCGACGGCCATATCAGCGTAAACAAAACGCCGAAAGTGACCGGCAAGGGTCAGCAGTATTTCATTAACAGACTTCTGGGAGAAGAGAACCGTTCGAATTGAGCGGTTCTTTTTGTCCAAAATATTGGACTTATTTTATTGCCCGAGGCGCGAGGGTATTGTATCGAACAGATGTTCGATGTATTATTACCTTACGGACGGGCGGTTTCGACAGCTTACGCCGGATTTAGGGAGTAAGCTAATCGCATACAACAGGAAAGGCAGGAATTAAACATCATGGACAATATCGACAAATTCACCGCAATGCTCAATTCATGCACAAACCCGCTGCGCATTTACAATGCGCTAAGAATGATCGCCGAACCGCCATTCGAGCAGTCCGACAATGTAACCGAGAAACGCGAGATCATCGTCGGAAAGGTTGCCGGACTTATCGAGCAGTCCGAGCGCCTTTAACAACTGGATAGACATTTCTCTTGTTACTTCCCCTGTTTCGGCTTCGGCCGGGGCGGGGGATTTTTTCGTTTTGTAGTAGGTTTCGAGGTCTTTCTCGACAATATCACTTATTTGCAGATTGAACGCAAGAGCAAGTTTTTGAATAACGCCCATGCGCGGCTCTCTCCGGCCGTTCTCCCATGTAGAAACGGCTTTATCTGATACGTCAAGCAGCTTTGCAAGATCGCTTTGCGACATATTATGATGTTCGCGCAACGCTTTGATATTCCTCGCTATATCCATTGTGTCACTTCCTTTCATATCTCGAATATAGTATAACACCGAGAGTAGAGATATGCAATAGAAAAGTAGAAAAAATTCTACAAATGTTCTTGACAGGTGACGCAAAGTAGAGTATACTATAATCACACCAAGCGAGGAGGTGAAGAAAAAAATGATGTATACGGTAAAGCTGGCTCGTATTGCAACAGGCCTTACGCAGGTGCAAATGGCTCAAAAAATGGGTGTTTCTCGCGATACATACCGTAAAATCGAGTTAAACCCAGACTGCGCGACTATTGCACAGGCAAGACAGTTATCGGAAATCACGAGCATCCCCATCGACGCACTCTTTCATTGCACCGGAAATTTTTTTACCGCAGAGGGTGACGTAAAGTAGAGTTCAAGCAGTGAAATAAACTCGACCTGCTAAATCGAGTTTATGACAGCCGAATGTTTACCGTAATCGCGCTGCACCTTTCGGAACAATGTTAGCAGCAGAGTTTCTATGGCGCGATGTATTTCTTGTGCTGACGGCGGCAGCAGGGGACCCACGCAAATACAGTTTTGCAGGCGTACAAGACTACCGTAGCCACAAGGATTTTTACGCTATCCCAGCGGTGGTGGGTACGCAGGCACGAGTGCAAACTCACGGTGCGGGGTAATTCAAAAGTTTGGTCAATACACTGACCTCCCATACATCGAATTACCCGAACGGGCAACTGTATTATACCACATCGGGCAGAAGAAAGCAAACATTAGGCTGTAAATTTCAGACGAAAGCGCGTGAGGGGGTGAGGGCGTGAAGAAGTTTTTCGCAAACTTACAGCCAAACGAGATTGCCTGCATCGCGATCGGCATTGCGTTTTCGTCGCTTGTCGTTGGTGCGGCTTCACTGGTTCTGGCAATCATCCGCCTGCTGCTATTGTAAACACCTGCACGATGAGCGAGACGAGCGAGACGAACAGGGATGTCGTTGCGATGAAGAGCGAAGCAATCGAAAACCGGCGGTTCATCCAAAGATCGCGTTGGTTTTCCTCGTACTCGCTCAGCAGCATTCGGCCTTTGATGCTCAGACGGTATTTACTGTTCGCCTGAACAAGCAGACCCTCGTTCAGCAGGGTGGCAATGTCCGGCACGGTAAGGCCGGTTCGAGAGACCAAATCAAAGCAGTCTATCCAGTCGCAGTCACGGACTGCGCACAGCGTTTTGTACAGCGTCTTATCCATTTCTACAGCTCCTCTCCAAACCAGTATACCACGGGCGGAGAGGGCGCAGCAAGGGCAATGCGTCGACGTGCATGGCCGAGCAAGGGCAGAGCACGGCAGGGCATGGCATGGCAAAGCAGCGCATTACAGAGCAATGGCATAGCATGGCATAACTGGGCAGAGCAATGGCATAGCATAGCGAGGCTTAGCGATGGCATAGCATTGATGAGCAGTGCAACGGCAAACAAAAGGCACACAAAGGGCAGTCCAAGGGCAAACCAAAAGGAGGGAAGAACATGGAGGAACGGAGCTACAAGGAACTGCGGCAGGAAGTGAAAAACGACCTGTTGCAGCAGTACCCCGGTGCGGTGCTGCTAACGCTCGAACAGTGCATGAAAGTGTACGGTTTGAGCGACAGAAAGGCCGCAAAGAAGGTTATTCGTGCACCGAGAGTTCCCGGCGAAAGACGGGTTGTCTACTACCTGGGCGACATTGCAAGCGACATTGCAAAGCGGCGCGTCGGGAACGTCTGAGGGCAGACCGAGGGCAGTCTGAGGACAGTCCAAGGGCAAACCGAGGGCAAACAAAGGGCAGACAAAGGGCAACAGAAGAAGAAAGCAATAACTATCTCTCACTAACGTTCGAGATAGAACAAAGCAATAACTACTCTCTCTCACTAACGTTCGAGAGAGTAGGACGCACACACGACAGGAGGAAAAAACCATGACTATCAACCCCGTACTTTTCGGCGTTCTCGCCTGCATCTTCGCGCAGCTCGTGCTGCTGTTCGGGTGGGGATTCTACCACCGCGTTCTCAAGGACGAGCTGAACAAGCGCAAGACGCTTTTGCTGAAAGCCGCTCAGATGCGCTGTGAGCGCCGTTAAGCACTCTGGCATGAAATTACATGCCGAGGGGTGCGAAAACGCGGCACGCGCCGTCTGAGGGCGTGGAAAGGTGCGATACGCAATGACCGACGGTATCAAGCGGCGGAACGTCATCCGCGAGATGCAGAAACGCACGATCGGCGAGGCGCTTTACTCGAAAAAGATCGGCAGGAAGCCGAACGCAAGCGCTAAGAAAATCGGCGTACTGCCAAAACGAGATTAGCTGCGCAAGGGCAATGCAAAGCGCAGCAGAGCATAGCGTAGCAGAGCATAGCCACGGCAAAGCGCAGCAGAGCAACGGCAAGGGCGTAGCATTGCAAGGCAACGGCATAGCACAGCGCAGATGCGCACAGCAACGGCAAAGCATAGCATTGAGCAGCAGAGCAACGGCAAGGCAAAGCATTGAACAGCTCAGCGAGGGCATAGCATTGAACAGCTCAGCGAGGGCAGAGCAAGGCGTAGCAGAGCATAGCAACGGCAAGGCATGGCCATGACGAGCAACGGCAAAATTTGAGGAACGAAACAACAGGAGGACAAAAAAATCATGAAAAAGCTGGAAATTCACGTGACATTCACCGAGGGCATTCTCGGCACGGCAACCGCAGACCCGGAAATCTACAGCCGGTTCATCGGCTCGAAGAGCCCGGACGCGGCAACACTGCCGGAGGAAGTCGCGGCACTCGGCGAGGACGCAATCATCGAGCGCGGCACGACCGTGTTCCCCAAGGACGAGGACGGCACACCGTTTCTCTGGGACTACCAGATCAAGGGGTTCTTCAAGGACGCCTGCGGAATGCTGTCGCGTCTCAGCGGCAAAGACCCGAATACCGGCAAGAAGCGCAAGGCGGTCAACGAGAGCGGCAAGCTGACGGCGTACAAGAAGGTCATCGACGGCCTGATTTTCGTTGAGCCGCGCCGCATTCGCCTCGATACCCCGGGCGAAATCACGATCTGTCAGCGTTCGCTGCGTGCGCAGACCGCGCAGGGCGAGAGAACCGCACTCAGCAGCAGCGAGGAATGCCCGGCGGGCACGACGTGCGAAATGACGATCCTCTGCTTGGACGACGCGCACGAAAAAGCGGTGCGCGAGTGGCTGGACTACGGCGCGCTACGCGGCATCGGACAGTGGAGGAACAGCTCGAAGGGGCGGTTCAAGTGGGAGGAAGTCAAGTGATGAAATGCTTCAAGGGATTCGACAAGGACTTGCGCTGCAAGGACTTTCAGTACGAAATCGGCAAGGAGTACGAAACCGAGCGGGCGGAAATCTGCGAGGAGGGCTTTCACGCCTGTGAGTTTCCGCTCGATGTGCTGCGGTATTACAATCCGGCAGATAGCCGGTTCTGCGAGGTCGAGCTCGACGCAAACGAGCAGACGCACGCCGACAGCAAGCGCGTCGGAAAGAAAATCAAAATCGACGCGGAAATCGGGCTTTCCGGACTGGTTAAGGCTGGCGTGAAGTTTATCCTCGAAAAAGCTGATTTCGAGAATGCGAAAGCCACGAACACCGGCAACCGGAGCGCAGCCACGAACACCGGCTACTGTAGCGCA
>OIYV01000157.1_pt1 | contig 44823 bp, 73 predicted proteins | sample 1588251 | NCBI WGS metagenome assembly OIYV01 (sample SAMN03283282) | human gut metagenome | biome: human-associated habitat; material: feces | host: Homo sapiens | place: Peru | collected 2012
TCATCCGAGAATGTGATAGTGTCTTCCAGAGCGTTGTTAATCTGCTGTTTCCACTCTTTTGACGGAATCCATGGGAGAATCTTACCGTCCTTATCAACAATGGTTATATCACCGTTCTGGACGGTATAACGGATGTGCAGCTGTGCGTTGTCGGTTGCGTCTGGTCCGTACTTTTTAAGGATTGCTCCCTTGTCTGTAATCAGGTCAACGCCGGATAGCACATGAGGATACCAGTACGCATCTCCAGTTGTTTTGCTTTCGTAATAGTTGAAAACTGTTACTGTTTTGTCGTACATGATATCCTCTCCTTAATTATTCTTTCTGCATAGTCTGCTTAATAATCTGATTCACTCCGGTAGCCGATAATCCGTTGAACATACCGACCGCAACCGCCGTAATGTAATCCGTTGCCGGGAAGTCCGGGATAACTCCCATTCCGACCGCTCCGAGAATTCCGCCAATAACCGCCATGATTACTGGAATCCATTCATCAGAGATTCTTTTTGATGCTTTGCAGCCCATTCCTACGATGTAGCAAATCATAACGATTGCGATACATGAGCCAAGTGTTGAAATGTCCATAATACGAAACCTCCTACTTAACTACGAAATTCTCCCATTTCTTATAAGCGTCTACATAGGTTTCCTGCTTATCTCCATTGTGAGTAATTTCGTAATACATTCCATCAGATACGGTTGTACTTACAAGAGCCTTATTGTTCTGTAAGGTCTTACAACTCCAGACAATGAAAACATCATCTTCTGTAATCTGTTTCTTGTCGGCTTTATCCGCATGTGAGTTGAAATAATCAACTACAATCTTTTTGCATAAACTTAAAAAAGCATCGTTTCCCATTTTTGCCCTCCTTTAATTTTCTGAATTCTTCCTGTGTCAGGATAACGTTTCTTCCGCATGGTGGAAGTTCACCAGTAAGCGGATAAACGCATCCAACAGAACAATCCAAGTGCTTACATTTAAAGCACTCTTCATCTCCCTCATTTACTGCATACATACTCACGCCCCCGCATACAATACTGGTATTCCATCATCTGTCCTTACCCCCATCAGAAGTGGTAAAGCTGTCTTAAGAAGCAAGTCATTCGTTTTCTGTACATCTCCGGCGGCGGCATATACCGCACTCCATTCCTTTGCGCTCGCCCCAATCTGCTGAGGCGTGGCGTAAGAGATAGATTCACTGCCGGATGATACAGAGGTTACTGCACCGGCTTTGATGTTCCCGACATTTGTGTCAGTAAGATTTGTTGAAGCCTGATTGATTGCATTCTTCTCAGCAAGCTCAATCTGATACATTAATTCAGTCAGTGAGCAGACTGCCTTTTTGATACGCTTCTGTGAGCGCTCGTTCGTTGGCAGTCCATCCACCAACCTGTCAAACGTCATTGTGTCCACAAAGTCACTGGCTTTTTCTGCCAGTCGTGGAAAGTCGGTTTCTGGCACGACATTGCCGAATGATTCTGTATAGAATTTATAATCTGCATAAGCCATGCCAGTTACCTCCTACTTGATCATCATTTTGCTGTTACAGTCGCGTGCCCTGCACTCAGCGCCTTATAGGTGCTGTCACATTCAACCACTGTGATTACCTGCCCTGTTGTTGCTGTAATGTCAGATTCGCCATCCCATGCGCTCCAGTTCTTCACATTCTGTCCGTAGTCTACGGCAGTCTCAGAAGATGCAACTTTGTACTTGTACACATTTCCCGCGCTTGCTTTTGCCGGAGTAATAGTCACTTTAGTGTCTCCACTTTTACTTCCTGCCGCAGAGTTTACAGTCAGAGTTCCAAGTGTCTGAGTTGTGTTGATAGTTCCAACAGCAATAGCGTCAATATACTCTGCAAAGAGGGTAAGTCCCATGATCGCAAATGCTTCGGATACTGCTGTGTGGTAGTTACCCTGAGTGTGGAATCCAATCAGATTTGTCTCGCCGGATACGGTGTATACAAGTCCTGCTCTCGCAAAGTCAGATTCGTTCGGGTCAACATAGTAAAGAACAATGTTCTCAACGGGTGTCGCAATAATCTGTCCTCTCGGGATTTCACTGTCAGATAACAGGAAGATGGTATTGAAGCCCATGAAATCTTTCATGTACTGGAATCCGAACTGATTCTGAATAGAAATCTCAGCTGCTCCGATATACTCATGCACATCCAGAATATTCACAAATCCAACAACGCCAGTCACATTCCTGTGCATCTGTTTGAATTTGTTCTCAACACGGCCTTTAGCCATTGCCAGAGCCATCTGGAAAGTAGTCTCTGTAAATGTGAGGGTACCTGTTTTCAGATAATCATAAAATCTTTCAGTAACATTGGTCTGAAGCTGGAAAAGGAATTCATCATCAGTCATCTGAACAGCGTTCTCATAACCGTGGTCCTTGATTGCTTCGATAGATACCGCCTTTGCGTACTTCTCAATATTCATTTCTGCATAAGGCTTTTCTTTTACAGTGAATTTGCTGTAAGGGATTTCTTCACCCTCTTTAACATTTCCATTCTGCAATGTACCCTCTGCATATTTTGATTTAAGAACCGCTCCGGGCGTCTTTTTGATTGGACGCATGATACCAAGAATCTCGCGCAAGTGTTCCCAGTTTCTTTCAAATCTGGTCACAAAGTCAATCTCACGTGCTGTTACCCGGATGTCATTTGTCATAATAAGATTAGCTTTTGCTGCCATATAAAAAATCCTTTCTACCCATAATTGTTAAGGTATTGGGTTAGCGGCTATACTCTGGTGTATAGTCGGTGTAAAAATCACTGGAATAACTGGATATTCTGAGCAATTGCGGCCTGTCTCTCGGACGGGTCTTTAATTGCTTCGATATCTTTTTTAGTCATGCTCCCCGGTGTCTGCTGCTGTCCAATCCGCGGTGCTGCGAATCTTGCCTGATTCTGCTGAGCCTGCTGCTGAGATTCATCCACAAAAGCGGATGCGTCAGACTGCTTCATCTGTTCAATCAGGTCATTCAGTCCAAGGATTTTCCCGTCTTTCAGCTTTAATCCGGCTTCTTTGATGTCTGCCATGACTGACTTCTTAGCCGCTTCACTGGAAAACTTAACATCGTCAAGTGCCGCTTTCAGAGTATCTGAGAAATCACGGTCATAGATCTTTGCATTGAATTCTTTCTCTGCATCCTCGGCTTTTTTCTTCCATCCAGCAAGTTCTGTCTGGATATTCGCCGGGTCGATACCGTCAAAACCTTTTAATGTCTCTTCTGCTGTCTCAGCACGTTCTTTCCAGTTGTCACGCTCTCCCTCGACTTTTAGCAGGGTCTTTGCTACTTCCTTTGCATTCTTATAATGCTCAGAGAGTGCTTTCTTTACATCTGCCTGTTTGTCCTCCGGGATTTCAATTCCAAACGATTTTAATGTGTCAATAAGTTTCTGCATAATATCCTCCTGGTCGTGTTTATTGACCTGCCGCCGCAGGTAAATGGATTAAGCCAGTTAGACCACTGGCAGGGTAAGGAAATAAGAGGAATCGAACCTCTGACCAATATTCTATGCGAATACTGCTCTACCACTAGAGCTATATTTCCATTAACCCGGATTCCCGGGTTAGCAAGGTATTTTACGTGTCATGCCTGCCACGAGTTGTTTCGGATATTTATTTCTTTTTCAAAGGAAAAACTTTATGAATACAAAAACCTTAATCAAGGAGGTGCGCCATCTTGCGTGCCAGACGGCAAATACACACGGCAGGGTTCGAACCTGCTTGAGTTTCCACTAAAGCGTGTGTACCAGCTACTTTAAGAAAGGAGGGTAAAACGAAAACGTCAAAACAACCGTTGTGCTTCCTGTTGCGCAATTACATTATAACAGATTTCTTTTAACTACCTCTCTACCACTTTTACGTTTTTAGAGCATATCACGGAGCTTTTCCACGTATCTCTTGACAAGATCACGTTCTTCCCGGCACTCTGCATCCTTGGACATATCGCTCATTTCTGTCGTGAGTTCGTCCAGATGTTCTTCCAGAGCGGCAAGCATCTTTCTTTTGCAGTCCTCAGATTTGTCGGAACGATAGCTCTGTTTCTGTGTCATGTAGTCATCGTAGGCGTCTTGCCCATCAGAACGGCTGTAATGTCCTCTGACATAATGCTCGCCACGTCTGGCATAAGAACTGCCCCGGTCGTAATCTGGCATCATTCTGCCGTCATTTGAGCTGTATTTCCCCATGCTATCACGCTTTCTTCCACGTTCGCTGTAATCGTCATTATATCCACCACGCATCTCATCAAGGACAGTATTGTAATACTCAACTTTCTTATCCCAGTACTGCGTATTCTTGATATCTTTATACATATCAATCAGTTTGTATGTCATTTCCAGATTTCCGGTGGTCAGTCCATTGTCAGCGATTTTGGACAGCTCATCTTCAATTCTTGCACATAAGTCTTTAATGTCTCTCATAATCGCACCTCCTACGCTTCTCTGGTTACAACAATGTTTGCGTTCGCAACAGAAATCGCCTGATCGCTTGTGTTCTCCACTGCAATATTAACGCAGCATCCGCGAGGTACATCAATATAGATACCAGAGGACACATTGTTATACTGATCTACTGCCGCCGGTGTGGAAATCATCTGTGAAGAAAGAACCGGCTCACCAGAAATTGCAATAGCCAGAGAAATAGCTCCGACAGTACCGCCGGTGGGAATTGCGATATTACCAGAAAAATCCACGAAGAATCTCGCTTTGCACTGGTTAGTCAGCCCTCTCAGCGTGATGATTCCGCTTCCCTCTCTGTGCTGAATACAGTTAGAACCTTTAACTGCTGTGTTTGAAAATACTACGTTTCCTTTTGCTGCTACAGTCTGTGCAGCTATACTTGTAAATTCTGCCATAAAAAATACTCCTTTCATATCACAAAAGGACAGGTCTCAGCCTGCCCCTCTGTGTAATACGGCATAAGCCGACATTCGATTCAATCGAAAGATACTCTCGATATGAAGTTATTAACAATTGCATCCGGTGTTACATCCGCATCCGTAATATGTGTTTGGGTTAGGTACCTGATATGCCGGAATCGGTGCCGGATTGATTGCATTAATAAGCTGCTGTGTCTGAGAAGCCATTGCAGTTGTGAGAAGTGCACTCTGGCGGTCCTGAGAAGCAGCACGTCTGAGATCATTGTTTTCAGCCTGCAGGTTAGAAATCTTTTCATTGCAAAGATAATCGAGAATGGCTCTTGTTCCTGCATTCTGACTGTCAATAATGTCTCTTGTGTTGCTGTTCATGGTGTTCTGCAATGCACAGGTGTTCTGTGCCATATTGTAGTTTATGCCCTGGATAGCTTCCCTGGTTTCGCAACAGCAGTTCGCAAGCTGTGCCTGCAATGCGTTTGTATTCTGCATATTAGCCACAGTGTCAGCATTGATTGCCTGCTGGATACCGAAACCAGTCTGCATGATGTTTGTGTTGATTCCGTTAAATCCGGTAAGCATACCATTGTTCACTGCGTAGAATCCATCACAGAGACCGTTGTTGATTCCGTCAAGCTTGCTAATTACTGCGGAGTTATCGAATCCTCTCTGAATGTCTGCCTGAGTAGCTGCTGTGGCTGTATATCCACCGCCGTTGCCGTTATTGCCCCAGCCATTGTTTCCCCATCCGCAGAATACGAATAAGAAAAGCACGATAAGCCACCATACACCATCTCCACCAAACATGCCGTCATTATTTCTACCGTTTCCAGTAGCTGCGGCAATATCTGCTAAGCTATAATTTCCATCCATAGTTATAATCTCCTTTATTGTGTATTTACATCAATCTGGCCAGATTGTAATGTACTATTTCATTCCTTTCAGCATGTGCTGGAACTGTCCCGCCATCTGCTGAACTTGATTAAGCTGTTGCTGAGAGATTTTTCCTGACTGAAGCATTTTCTGTACTTCTGCTTTTGGATCTCCCTTAAAATTCTGTTTAAACTGCATAAACTGCTGTATCATCTGCATTGGTCCGTTTCCCTGTGGCATCCCACCACCGAGGGCATTGAATAATGGATTACTCATCTGCATTTCCTCCTTTGGCTCCTGATTCCTGTACGGTATTAGCCCTAACAGGTTCAGAAAAAGAATTTAATCGATTTATGATAGCTTCGTATTTGCCTTTTAAATCGTCATATTCCTGTCTGGTGACATATTTACTGTCCATGTTCTGAACAGGCTGTTTAGGCGGCATCTGAGCGCCTACCTCGTGGTATTCAAACGTCCGTAATGGCTGTGGCATACCGGAAACGTCTGTGGATTTTATAAAGAATCTTTCTGCCTCTGAATCCATTAGTAAAACGCTTGTCCCGGGTGCTACCAGATAGGATTTTGCGCCGACTTCGCCAGATACCCACAAGATACCATTATTATTCTGCTGTGGTTGCTGCACTGGTTGAGCTGGCATCTGGACAGGCTGTTGCTGAAACTGATTCATCTGTCCCGGAACGCCAAAGCTATATTGATAAGGATTGTTATATAATGCCATCTTATGCACCGCCTTTCTGATTATATTTTTACATAGATGTATCAATCTAAAAAGTTCAAAAAAGTATCGAAAAAGTATTGTGCAATAACGCACATAGATTTATAATTAAGAAAAAAGGAGGGATTAACATGGCAACAGAAGCGCAGAAAAGAGCAGTAAGGAAGTATGAGAACAACAACTATAGACTGAATATTGTCTTTCCAAAAGGAACTAAAGAGAGAATTGAAAAGCTCGGCCTTGGCAAGAGTAACAGTGCCTTTATTCGAGACATTGTTCTGTCAGAACTCGACAGGCTAGAAAAAAAATAAAAATAACGCACATATACGCTTGACATATAACGCACATATATGTATAATAAGGACAGTTAAAGAAATCAATCACACAGCCCCGGACAGGGGCGGAACGGAGGACAAAAGATGAAGAAATTTGAATTAAAACAGGTGGCGCGGAACAATTCCGAAAACTTCGGATGTGCCAAAGTTACAGCAGCTTGGCTGTGCGGCACAGAGTCCCAGAAAGAGGATTTTATAAATTCTCTGGGTGAGAACTGGGTGAGAATCCCGGCGGAACTCGTTGACGAAACCGCCGAGCAGAATTTTATTTCGTACGCTCGGGCATAAGTAGGAGGAAGAAAGTGAAGTTTAAACAGGCGTTTGAAAAAGCGAAAAAAAATCAAACTCGTATTGACATATTTGAAATTTATGAAGATGGTTCCAACCATTTTATGGCTGGCGCATCAGATGATCTTGACGGTCTTTACAATGACATGCTAGATTATTACGATGAAGAAATTGAAACACGAAATGTAGAACTTGAATTGTTCGCAAATGCCGCAATTATAACGATAAAATCAGAATAAAAATAAGCCCCTGAGAGATAATCCCGGGGGCTTTTATTGTCATCTTAACACACTTTAATTATTTTATTATTCACCCTCCGGCTTAATCGTTTCGCCGTGGATATACTCACATTCATCTGTTCAGCGCAGTATTCAAGAGTGTATTCCTTACACCTCAATCGGAATAACCTTTCCTCGTCCGGTGTAAAATTACACTCTATCAAGAATCTGTCTATATCTTTCTTTGTGAACACATATAATTTCATGAGCATACCCCTTATCAATACTACCGCTGATTCTGCGCGAGATACTCCGTGAGCTTCTGTTTTGTTTTTTTTAATTCTTCCACATTGTTTCCGCTAATCTGGCTGTCTAACATGGTCGACAACACTTCCAGAATCAATGAATCTCGTTCTGCGATTCTCCGAAGGCTTTCATAATCTCGTCTATCATGTTCTTCCAGTGTCTCTACTCGCTTATTAAGTCGAAACGCCGGTGTAATCCACTTAAAGATTACAGCCGCTGCCCCTCCGACAATGGACACCCCTCCACAGATAGACAAGAAAATCTGTACAAATTCTGATATGCTCATTTATTCTCCTTTTCCCAGTAATATACCGGGATCTCGTTGCCGGAATCCCATGTATCGAAATATTTACCCTCTTGTACTGTCACTACATGACCATCTATGCAGAGAATATACGTGCCTGTTGGATGGTCTGTGCAAAAGTCGTTGACCGTATAGATATATCGTTCTGACTGTTCAATCAGTTTGCGCCTGTACCCACGTTTATAGAGGTACGCTCCCCAGACATAATTTGCACTCGGCATATCTGACAGAGTACACGCCTGTATCATTAATCCGGCGAATACTGTTTCCCAGTCGAACCCGGTTGCCTTGCATATTGCCCGGACAGCACAATCTCCGACTCGATTCCCGGCAGGATTCGGATTGAAATATTCCCATCTGTCCATCAGTCAATCCCCTTTGCTGTTTTATATCTCTTTGCCGCTCCTCTGGCTTTGGCGGCGTTCTGGCGATTCCACTTTGCTATCATGAGTCGGTCTTGCAGTTCCCTCAGGTCGTTCTGCTTGCAGTAATCTTTGTATGCAGCATTTTGTTTCTGCAAAAGATAAGACTTCCGGTCAAGGTCTTGTTGTAATGCGAATTTCGCCTGTTCGTCCTTGCAGTTATTAACCGCTGTTTGCATTCCGAGAACTTCTCTCTTTGTCTTTCTGATTCTCCGTTCATAAGTACGTTGTCTCTGTTCCTTTTCGTACTGTTTGCCTTTATCAGCTTTATCCTGTGCTGATAGTTCTGCATAGGGATTAAATTCCCCGTCACTGGCTCCAAAGCTATGCCGACAGTTGACCCCTGACAGTCCGCTTGCTGTTCCATATCCGGTCAATGAGAACGGTGGAAATTTCTTACTCTTGCCAGAACGAGAGTATATCTTGCCTTGCCACCATGAGTGATTTCCGGGATTCTCGCCGCCGTCACCTGTCCTGGCTCCCATATGTGCACTGACTAGAACTAAATCCCAGTCCATTTCTTCCATACGTTTCAGGGATATATCTCCCGTAGCCTGTGCCACGCCAGTTCTGACAGAGCGTGCTACTGCTGTTTCAATTGTGTCTTTTCTACCAGATGGATATGTGACGGTAACGCCATCACTCACAACGTTGTTAACTGCTTCTTTGATGGCTTGCGTATATCCAACTGCCCCAGTCATCACATGATTATATGCAAGGTCACATTGCTCGATATAGAGTCTCTGAGCGACACTTGCGGTCGTTCGTGTGAAGTTCTTCCACTCGCCCATGGTTGCAAGCATATTCCGTTCCATGAGTCTTATCATAGCCGGGGATTGTTCGAGCGGTACAGGGCTTAATCCTGCCGCCTTATATACCTTGTCATCATAGTTCATTGCAGTGATTCCGGCATCCTCGAACGCTTCAAGAAGCTCCTGTTGTTCACGCTTGGTATATCTGGATAATTCTGCCAGAATGCCCTCTAGTAGTTCACCGGATTCTTGTAGCGTTCTAATTCGCCACGCATCAGCGTTAGTCAGAATATAGTCCTCACCTCTGCCGATTCTTGCCATCATCCGTGATACGATTTCAGAGATGATATACTGATGCAGTTCTTCGGCAATTTGTTCACTGCCCTCCGTAATTCTTCGTAAATATTCTGGACTAAGTATAGTATATCACCTCTTTCGATAAATGTTGTGGTACATATTTTGAATTTTTTTTATTAGTCAACTAAAGCATTCCAAGCATGAGCAAGCCTGGTCTTGATATTAAATTCCATTTTGATTTTCTCCTGTTTGTTCAATTTTCTAAACTGGTTGATTAACTAAAAGCCGTTTCCCATTTTTTATAAAATGCATCATAGAAAATCATTTTTACAAAATCACTCGTTTCTTACGCTTTTTAAATTTTTCACTCTGTTCATTCATTACATCTAATATGGATCTGCTAGATACTATTTCTCCTTCAGAATGGCATACCGGACACTTGTTATAATCTGTCTGATTCGTAATCAACGTACTATCTTCTACTTCGTATACTTTTCCGCATTTTTTACATTTCATAAGAGTATAACTTCCCCAAGACATTTTTATTATCTCCCTTTAAATCCATATGTTCATATGGTGCTAAACCACAATAATGTACTGTCAGTAGCTCTCTAACTTTCTCCCAATTATTATGTATTTTCTGTAAATGTTCCAGCCCAACATCATCAAATACTACTTTCAGAAATCCAGGGTATGCAATATCACTAAACTTCTCCATAAATGCAGACAATGCTTTATATGAGCGTTTTTATAAATTCCCTGATTCTAGGATAGATGAGTTCATGCCCTTGGACATTAGGATGCAATCCATCACCGCTTTGTTCTTGCCTACATGATGTGTATTTTAACTTGAAATCGTCATCCCAAGGTCTAAAACCGCTTTTATTATATTGATTCAAAAATGGAATACAGTAATAATCGCAAAGCTCTTCTAGTTTTTGAACAAATATATATTCCTGGTTTGTCTTATCGGATGGGTTAAAATTATATAAACAATTTCCACTTCCAACTGTGCAAGCTGGGAGTGGTGACATAATACCAAAAGGAACGTTCGGAAATGTCGTTTTTATATTTTGAATTAATTGATATACACAACCGAGCCAAGTATCTGTTGATGTATCTGTGATTTCGCCCATTTGTTTGCCACTAAACAACAAATCATTTATGCCACCCATAATCGTGATTAAATCAGGTTTGTATTCCGAATAATTACTAATTCTTTTATAAAATGGTAAAATTGTTGAAATATAATCATCATCTGTATCATGAACTTTATAACCACTACCGCCTACACCACAATTTATTACTTCAAGTCCTAGTTCTTCGGCAACATAATCATGATAGTTCGCAAGCGCACGAAAATTATGTTCTGTGATGCTATCGCCTATAACCATCCACTTTTTGCCTTCGCAACCTATAAATGCCCTGGTATTTTTTAATCTATTTTTCATTAATGGATAAGTAATTTGATTAGAATTTTCAACAATGATATCATCAAAATTATCCCATGAATTTGGATCGTAACTTGTTGAATATAGAGTCATCGCAAAATATTTAGCGTTATTTGGTGTTGTAAACTTAGTTGTATTCTGAATTCTGGATATATATTTGTGATCAACATCGAAAAACATTGCATCACAAAAATGAATTTCTTCTCCATTGTTATACCTCTTACAAATTACGGTATATGTTTCGTTCGGTTCTATCTCATTGATATTGGAAGAATTAAAGTTCTCATTAACTTCATAAAATCTTGGATCACCAACTGGTACATCCGTTCTTATATATATTCCGGCATGTGTTGTTTTATCAGTAAGCACGTCTTTAATAGAGATGGAGCTAACAGATAACATATTTATATCTTCCTTTAGCGAAGTAATATCCGTCTTGTTCTGTTCGATCTGCTGTGCCTGTTCTGTGGTGGCTCCGGGCTTGACCGGATTCTTTTCAAGGTACTCATTTACTGCGGCTTTGATTTCCTCCGGCGAGATTTCACCGCCCATTCCTTTCAAACATAATTCGTATAAATACTTCTCTTTTCTTGTGATTGGCTTTGGGAGTTCGCCCTTGTAATCACCTGTCAAGTACGCAAGATATTTTTCTTCCCTTGTTACTGGTTTATCTGCCATTTTTTTACTCCTCTCCGAATAATGTTGGCTCGTCTGGCTGAGCTTCTTTGACCATTGCTTTCGCTTCTTCCTCAGTCATTCCCTCGAATTTTACAAAATACAACCATGCCGGAACCTTGCCAGTGGTCACATACTGCCACCATCTTGCACGGTCATTTTCACGCACATACAGAATATCTCCAAAATCATAATTGACTTCATAGACTCCGACAGGTGCAAGTCCGTACAGGTCAGCGTAAACGTTCAGTGCATAAATAACTTCGTCCAGACAAGATTCCAGTTTGTCTCGAACATCTTTGATAAACTGCACTGTCCTCTGCTGTTCTGCTTCTACTCCTGTGGCTGTCTGAATACCGCTAGATTCGTTAAAAACAAAGTATCCGTTGGAGAATCCAATCTTGTACCCCAACTGGCTTAAAAGGGCATTTATTCCGCTTATACGGGTATCTGTATTGAGTTGAGGATTGATTTCTTGATAGAAAGTGTCTTGTCCCTCACCAAATACATTCTTGACAAAGTGCGGTAAGTTCATCTCATTTCGCCTGTTCTCCATGCCCTGTGGCGACATAGCTGACACAGGTGCACCGCTTGGCATCAGCAGTCTATCATCTGCCAGAACAATCTTCTGAGAATCGAAAATTTCTCCGGCATTGCGGCTGTATGCAATGTCCAGGTCTTTCAGTTCCTCGATAGCTTCAGCGAATATCGGAAGTCCGAGCGGCGTGCTAATATCCACATTGTTCGCCTGTGGTGTCCGAAGTACTCCATATAGAGGTCCGTCCAGTTTCTCCCCGTTCGCTTTGAGAATCGGTGGCGTATCTGCCATCAGATCAGCCCATTTGGTCTGTTTAAGGTCGATTTTATCGCCGATGCTTTGAGGGGATTTTGATACATAGGCTCTGTTTGAAACATAATACGGATAGGTTGTCACGCCATCTACAGTGGTCTCAACAAAACGATGATATTCGAGCCTTGTATAGTATTTCCGTCCAACAGTACAAGAATCCTTGAATATAATCCCTTTAATTTCCTGATTGTCATAATCCACAATCATCACGTCTGCCGGAGTAAATACGTCAAGGCTCTCACTGTTTGGTTTGACGAACACCGTTCCGTAAGCACAGCCGTACTCTACCCAGTGCCGGATCTGGAAATATACCTTATCAATCTGTTCCTGTAGCCACTTAGCCCTTGCGGAACCGTCTATCTGAATGCCGATCGCCAATGTTGCGAGCCGTGCTGTTTCTGAACAGACAGATTTAGCAAAATTAATCGTCTTGATGTTATTCTTGTCATCTAACCATTCCGGTACTCCCCTGTAGATGTTCGCACACCGGTTAATCAGTGATTCCATTTCTGGAAATTCTGCTGCCTGGATGTTAAAATCCTCTTCGGCTTGTTTTTTGAATATCATGTTAAACCACCTTTTTAGTGTTGTTATAAGTCCCATTTAGTCACCTGCCGCTATTTTCTTTCCGCACATTGGACAATAATTAAGGTCAAACGGTCTGGAAGTAATGCTTCCTTTTCGGTCTTTCATGTACATGTACAGCATACAGCCGTATATGTATTTATTCTTCTTACATTCTGGATTTTCATAGTATTCTTTACAAGAAGCTAAATTATCACAAAATTTACACATTATGCACTGTTCCCCCTTCTGTTAAATAGCGGTTCGTAAGCATACCTAAGTGCCGAGATTGCATGGTCATTTCCATCAGGATAACCGCTTATTACATTACCCTCTTTGTCTCGATCATACTCATATTCCGTAATTTCCTTGTATGCATTCGGCGTTCGCTTCGGGTCAATGACAAGTGTCTTGGTCTGTAAGAATTTAAAACCATACTCGATACTTCCCGGCCCCTTGATTGCTCCTCTAGCAGGAAGTCCAGCGTCCCGGAAGTCGTTCACGGATTTAGGCTCCGCAGAATCACATATCATCGTATAATCATCATAGCCTTTTTTCTTGATCCAATCAGCGGTCTTGGAGTTACTCCATTTATTTACATACAATTCATCAATCAGATATATCTTCTCTCTGGCAGAATCATAATAAGTTCGGAGATAGCAGAAGGCATCCGGGTACCATCCATAGTCTACGCCAGCGAAAACACGATCCATGTGACTGATCTCTTCGTCTGTAATATCTCTAATTTCGAGATATTCAAATACGTTTCCACCGTCTCCATTTGGGACACCCAGGTATTCATGCTCATAGGCTTCTGGATTGATTTCTTTCAGATGTGCTGCATCGTCAATAAACTTCTGCCCGAGCCACTCCGCCGGGGCTTCCAGATAACTCGAATGATGAATAACCCTTTTCGGGTTAGGCGTGAGCTTAATCCTGTTTACCCAGTTTGATTTTGATTTTGGTGGGTTATATGATGAAAAATCATAGGATTCATCGCCGCCACGAAGCACTGACTGATTAACAGAACGTTCCTGGGCATCTCCCTTCATTTGATCTTTTTCCTCTTTCCAGAGGATTCCGATATACCCAAACTCCGGCTTAATAGATTTCAGTTTGGTTTCATCGTCCAGACCACGGAAGTATATTGTCTGCCCGGTTTTAATGTATTTAATCTCAAGTGGCGACACCTTACATTCAAATTCTTCCATCAGTCCAAGTTCATTAATAGCCCATTTCATATTAGCGTACACGGAATCTTTCAGAGTACCAGCTACCTGCCTTGTGATGCAGGCGTGCATCTGAGGATTGTTCTTGATAAGCTCAACAATTTTAAAGGCTACGTATGAAGATTTCAGACCACCACGACCGCCTTCAAATACATATTCGATATTGGGCTTGATCTGCCGGTTAATGTCTACGAACGCCTTGCCAAGCACTCTGGCAGGAAGTTCATATTTGCTTTCATCTGATTTTGATACAGCTACTAACTGCTCCCATTTGTCTACTGCCTGCATATTGCCTTTGATAGCTTTATCATATACGGCAGCTACAATACAGGCGTTATTATTTGCGTCCTCATCAGATATACCCATCTTTGTGAGTTTCTTTTTCGCGGCATTCGGGGCAGGATTCTCAGCTATCATTTTTGCTAATTCAGAAAGGGTCTTTTTTTGACGGCGTACTTCTCCCGACTTAATACCGCCTTTTTTTGTTATTTCTCGGAGTTCGCTCGGAGTTCGTTCAGAATTCGGTATTAAATTTTTCTCATTTGCCATCCTATCAACATCCAATCATATCCTTTCTGAATTCAAAAAAAAATCCCCAGTATAGCAGTTATATACAAATATAATACCACACTGGGGAGATTTAGCTCTCTACCACTTTTATAATTTTTTAAGTTTTTAAAGTCTACCAATCAATTTGGCCAGATGATAATATTCTGCCATGACCTTGCGTTTATAACCATAGAAGTCATTTTCTGTTGCAGGAACCGTTCTGATTTTTTCCATTGTCCGATATCCGATACTGTTCACGATGCTGTCATAAATTTGTGATTCAATACCGGGTGCATATTTGATAGATACCTGTAGCAGATTGTATTTGTCGCTTTCGCTAAGATTCCGCAAGTGACTCTGTAATGTCGGTATATCATCCGGCGGTACTCCGTAGTCAATCAGTGTTGCCTTTCTCAGTTTCATTTATTTCACCCTCTTCATTCAAGTTCCAGTCACATGGTATGCCTTGAAAACATTCTGGACAGTGTTCGTAAAATCCGCAGCCTTTGCAATCTGCTGGCTGTCCAGTGCAATATTGCTGTAGTACGTGATATGCTGATATAGCAAGGTTTGGCGTTATATCTGGTGTAGGTTTGTTATTTATTTTTTTTATCTCCTCTAACTCAAAATACCCAGTAACTTCACCATTTAATATTTTCTCATCCATATCCTTTACCGCATCTTCAACCGAATCAAATCTGCATGAACAAATATGGCCTTTTGTTAGATTTACAAATGAGTAAGTATTATCAGATTTATTTCTCATAATACTGACAATTACATTTCCATTCTTGCGTTGCACCAAATAGATGTTATTCATGTTTCATCTCCTCCAGCTTCTTCTCAGCTTCCTCAAGAGTAAGGAATAAAAATTTGCCAAATTCATAGTCAAAATATCTGTAACAACGTCCCCTTTGTGCAACTGGCTCTGCAAAGTAACATATATTTCCAAATATGCTTTGACAGATTTCTATTTTTTTTAATTTGACATTTTGCATAATAACTGTCTCCTGGAAAAAAGCAAAAAACTTCTGTTCCAACCTTACACGGCAATCTCACAAGCAAGCCCTGTTCTTCTAAGTCTTCATAAATGGTGAGCTTTTCAATTGCAGTATATAAATATTCTCCGCTTAATACTTTAACAAGAGGTATTTTATTCTCAGATTCAAATACTTTTGTCCCTGAAATTCCATTCTTTTCATCATTTGGAACATATCTTTCTGTTAATCTCTCCATCTACTTCACCTCTTCCAACTGACTTTCTACGGTATCTGCAAGTAACTTCAACGATTTAACAAATGTATCCGTCAGTGCTGTTCTGTCTGGGTATTTGGCGAATGTTCTAACGAGGCTCACTGCATCTGCAAGTTTTTTCTCATCTATAACTACATCTGATGCTTCTACTAATTCATACCCTGACACAAGATTGGCATTTCTTGTCAGTTCTTTATTTTCTTTATAAAATTTTAATATATCTGGAATTTGACGTTCTTCAAAAGGATATGGATATGTTTCTTTTCCACCGTACCATCTATATCCCTGTCTTCTTGCCTCTTTCAGAATGCTTTCATACTCTTCCTGCGTTCTAACTAATACGCATTTATTTGCTAGATTAATCATCAGAATCCCCTCCTGTAATTTTGCTAATACAAGTGTTCCAACCCCGAACCCATTCAAGACTAAGTTTACTTCTCCAATCTCTCTCTTCTTTTTTCTTTGGCAATGGCTTCAGCGGACACCAATCTGGCTTGCCTTGACAATATCCATATTCACAATCAATTTCTTTCATTAGGCTTTTATCTTTGTCATCATCCATAATGGAACAACATGCTTCAACACCTTCGTCTAATTCATAACAGAATTGACATATCTATTACCAATACTGATTTACTCATTTTCTCTTACCTCTTTTCTGCAAAAACGCTCCATAGTGTGCCGGACTGATAACATCTTTCTTCTCTCTGGTAGCCATTCCATATCCGAGTCTTCCATTCTTTTTATTTTCTTCTCTTGTGAACATAGTGGCAATGTCTTTTCCTTTACTCATTCAACTCCACCGCCTTTCACGATCTGCATAACTGTCTGATATAGTGCAGCATTTCTTCCAACCAGTTTTGTTATGTATGTGTCCAACTGCTCCACAACTGCTTCCACATCATAGGCGGTCGGCTGCGCGTCAATCATTTTAAACGCACTTTCTGCCGTAATTAAACTGTCTTTTCCTCCAACTTGCTTGTAAAATAACTCTTCATTCATTGCATTCGCATCAATCAGTCTCATAATCTTCGCACTCCTCCGCATATTCATAACTGTCCATATCATCACATCTGCACTGGCAGGAATCCTGTTTCGTACAGCAGATGCAGCATTCTGTTTCGCCGTCCGGGCAGTCTAATTTACATCTTCCCATTAATCCAATCTCCTTCTTTCTCGAAATAAATGTATCTGCTGTTTTTCTTGATTGGCTCAGAAGTATCAATACAATACTTTATCTCAAGCAAACCTTGCCAAGATTTAAATTCTTTTAGTGTAATCTTGAATCTGGTGTAGGTCTTGCCGTATTTCTCAAAAATTGACATTTCCATGTTTTTTAGTCCTCCTCACACATTATTTCTTTAACGCATTTTCTACAGTAACAGCCTTCAAGCCCTTCTATTTTGTAAAGAAAACACATCCAATTTACATTCCAGATTCCCTTGTCATTACATCGTTTACAGCTTCCCTGCCCCTCACCTTGGCATTGTGTTATTTTTGCCATATTCAGTCCTCCTCATATGGTTCTGGTAATGGCATCCATGCCAAAACTTTGTATTCGCTCAGTGGAAAACTATGTGTCCCGACCGTATCATTTTGGAAGAACCAGCATCCATTACAGTATGAACCAATGATATAAGTTTCCGTGCAGGATATAGTTGTACTTTTGACCCGACAAAGCACAGGTAACGTACTTTCTGGCAATCTCTCACTGACCGGAATCCAGTCAGTAGACAATCTCTTGATAACTTTCTTCTGTTCTTCTTCTGTCTCACAATGTATTGTAATGTCGTAGGTATCATCGTATGCACTAAATGTGCCATCTTCATTTTGAATAAGTTCCATTGCATCACTCATACTTCCACCTCTTCAAAATACTCATCCAGTGTTTCTTTTGATATCTCAATCCATCTGTTAACATTTACTCCGTCAAGATGAATTTCTCCGTCAATTATTTTTTCATTCCCAACTTCATAGATTTCTCCTGCCTTAATTTCCATATATCCGTCAACATAAAATCCATCACCATCATAGGTGTCTAACATGAATGACTTTACGCATTTATACTTCATACTTCCACCTCCGAATCCTCTGGCATCTGAAAGACCATATTCTTTTTAAAGCCTTCTGCAAGTTCTTTAAAACCATTAACGCAAATATCGTTTGATTCCACAATTACTCGATGCCCTGTAAAGCCTGTCAAAAAAGTACAAGTAATTTTATATTCCACATAGGCTTCCTGAATCATATCCAGTACTTTCAGGGCTTTGGATTCTGACTCATATTTTCCTAAACATATATACCCTTCGTCTGCAATACATGATGTGTCGTAGCATATAACCTCTGTTCCTGATGCTTGAATAATTATTTTATTCATTTCAATAAGATGCTTTTTACCCTGACTTATGATTAACATTTTGCGTCCTCCTTAAAATTTTCAACTGCCGCTACCATTTCTTCGGTCTTAGAAATAGTCGCCTGCGCCTCTCTGATGATCGAATTGTATTTAAGCATGAATACCTCTTTTGCTTTTTCATAATCCGGCTTGTCCAGCACGACAATATTTAAAAAGCTATCAGCAAAATGACCAATGCTTTCCTTTTTGATGAAACTGTTCCATACTCCATGTGGGAATTTATCCACCGGTTTGTATGTCTTCGACTTTTCCATTACTTCGCATTCTTCAAGATGAAGATTCCATTTACCTGTTTTTCTGTCTGTATCCAAAATGTAGAAATATAATTTCATTTTGTGTCCTCCTCGTTTACTCTTTTATTCCATGATTTAATAGCTTCTTCCCAATCCCATGTGCCCGGACAAAATTCTAATCCGCATTCGCAACGAATACTTACTGGTAATCCTCCGCTGTCAGGATCGTAAAAAGACGGTGCCCAGTCTCTCTCTGGAGTGTATACATTTTTCTCTGTATCTATATCTTTCCCACAAAACGGACAAGGTTTTAATTTCTCCATTTTTCTGCACCTCTCATTTTCTCATATAATTCAAAATATTCTTCCAATGTTTCTGGCAGTTTGATACAATCTGGTTCATGAGGCTTTGCCTGAAACGAATATCCGCATTTATGACACTTGATTATAAAAGGAAAATCTCTATCATCCATAGCAGCACCACATTTTCTGCAACGAATGTATCTCTCTACTTTCTTTGGTTTCGTTTTGAAGAATGAAGCGTAATTATTATTTTTCATTTCCGTTCTCCTGCTCCTTAAATTCCATCTTCAAATCACAAACAAACTGGCAAAGTTTCTCTGCGATCTCATCTGCATTCTCTATATTTGCAAGCTGTCTAACGTACTGCTTACCGCACACAACGCAGGTCAACTTCCTGATTGTTTCCCAGACCTGCCATGAGATAATAGAAGAATCAAAAGCTTCTGACATTAAAGAATTATGTCCGTGTCCGTTTTTCATCTCTAAACCACTTTTCTCTCGGTGCTTTCAATGTGGTCGCAACATCTTCTCTGGTAAGACAACCTTTGTATTTCTCGTCCATGCGCTTTTCAAGTTCGTCCAGAAGTTCCTTCTTTTCCTGTTCTGTCATTACGTCCTCACTTTCCATAACTTTTCAGAATTTCTGCAACCGCATTGATGTGCTCTGACAGTGTGTCTAAGTCTTCGTCTTTGATTACTCTCAGCCCACGGCTCGACTTAAAATCTTCAATGGCATATACACCATCTCTGATTTCCTTGAATTTCTTTGCCATTTCGCTTTCTTTTATGGCTTCTGAATCGTATTTATAAAATGTCTCATATTTATCATGTTCTCCGAACTTGTCGGTTTCGATTTTGGTTCGTTTAGGAGTTATACGAATAATTTTTGCCGGATACACCATGACGTGTCTGAAACCTATTCCCCATCCGTTCAATACTTCTCTTGCGACTCCAACCACGTCTCCGACTTTTAAATCGTCTTTGTTTATCGGGTTTAATTTTCCCATTTCCATCCTCACTTTCCCCATGCAAACAACTGACACGCTATTGTGCAGTCTTCCATGATTTCTAAATAAAATCATTAATATTCATCTGCCCTTTAATCACAGTATCGTCGAGGGACTTTGCTTTTTCTTGTTCTCTTCTATGTTTCTTATATTCGTTATATTTCATCCGATATGTATAGCTTCTTCCGAAAATGTTCCATGCTGCTTTTACAACATTCGGTTCAAATGCTTTTATTTTATCCAGATCTTCTACTGCTTTGTATGATATCGGGCAGCCACAGCATCCCGTTCTGGTCAATCCGTACACTTCATAAGCGTCTGAATATCTGATTCCATAATGTTCCTTGTACCACGCTTTATCCTTATCCGAGACATAATACAGTGGTCTGAGTCGAAACTGTCCTGAAGCTGTCTCGGCAAAGCACAGAGCCGTGTTGTCTTTTCTTGGAACCGACCTCATTCCTCCCTCATCTCTACGCTCCCCAGTAATTACCATTTCGTAATTTTTCTGAATGTTATGAGCAACCTGTTTCTTGCAGTAATCACAGCATTTTGCGCTTATCTTGAAGTCTGGTGGATATTCTCCAATAAAGTCACGCATATATTTTGATGAATTAATCATGAGCTGGATATTTGGTCTAGGTTCTCCGGCTGCATTACAGCAGCACAAGAAATTAATCACACTCTCGCATTTCGGATATCTTTCTCTCAGTTCCTGACGCTTTGCTGCTTTGTCTTCTGCCTGATCGTATTCCTCGGCAATAGATAGTGGAATTTCTTTCCTTTGCCAGTCAGATAGCCTTCCTGACATGATCTTTGATACGAATGGGATTCCATATTTTCTTGATGCCTGTACGATATTTATCTTAGGTCTACATTCCTGTATCTCTACTCCATATTTTTCAGCAGTTCTCTTCACATGGTCTTTTGTTGCTTTCATTTCGAGTCCTGTATTGAAAAACACATATTTCACTGGCTGAAGATTGAATGTGTGTCTTGCTTTTTCGATAATGTCAATCATAATATCACTGTCAGCTCCGCCAGAATACGAACACACCGCATTCGGATGTTCTTTAAGGTGCTTACCTACAATACTCTGAATTGCGTTAAATTTATGCGGTGAATCAAAATCAGCATAAGCTGGTCTGTCTAAAAATACTTTACTTACTCCCTGTTTCATTTTCTCTAAGAAGTCCGGTATACCCTTGCCCCGGCCGGAGGCTGGCTCCTTTCTTATGATTTAATTTCAATTAATACTTTACTTACCCAAATGCTACCTGCCCGTTATTCTGCATGTAAATCATCGGCGCAGCTTTGTGCTCTCCAACTTTTAGATACGGACAATTAGCTTTCACAAGTGCTTCTGCCAGTGGCTTCGGGCGGTCAAATATACTTTTACCTAAGTCTGACCAATCAATATAATCTCCACACTGCTCGTATGGCTTCAAGACCGCCCTCTCTGGTGATTCGTCTAGCAAGGCCAAGGCCATCTTCCCTGCCACGTTCATATTCACGCATTTTGTTCATTTCTTCACCTTTCCGAACCCGTATCCTGTTGGAGCATAGGCTCTATCAGTGCTCGGGTGTGCTGTTTTAAGCAACCCATCATCAATAAGCTGGTTCAAATGCCTCCAGATGGTAGCTCTGCTTGCGTCTACTTTCTCGCAAATCTCGCTGACCGATGGCGCATATCCAACAAGTTTAAAGTAGCTTACTACATACATGTAGATTTCTTTTCTAAGTGCCTGTCCCTGTTCGCATTTATTCTTAGTGTTGTACATTCTTTTTCACTTCCCTCTGTTTAGAATCTAATAGCTTATTAAAAGCAACTAGACAATTCTTAATAAACTGTTTATCATTATCATCAGGGCACATTTCCGCATACTCTCTAAGTTCTATCAGACGATCAGTGGCCTGCTTGGAATATTCGTTTGTAAGTTCGGCTAAATAGAAATCTTTTATAGCTTTCCAGAATTCAGTCATAAACCTTTGAATATACGGAATATCCTTTGCTTCTACTTTTATTTTTATCATCTCCTTTGAATATTGTATACAATGTACTGTATACTATCTATTTAATTTTTATAAATATAATATATTTATATTATTTTAATACAAGTAACCTTTGTTAACCGAGAAGTAACCGAGCGAAAATCCGCAAACCCTTGATTTTACTGGCAGGTAACCGAGTAACCGAGTAACCCTGACCTTCTCATATAGGGAAACTTTTATACTCAATATGTACATATAAATATTCATATATATATATGCAGAATCAAAGGTTACCTAGGTTACCCGGTTACCTTTTTGACGAATTGTTTGTCAATCAAACACAATATCGTCTGTAATCTCAAAATCATCATTACAATTCGCAAATCCTTTTGGAATTTCATCTACAATTTTTAAGAACACGCATTTAGTGACAATTCCGTCCAGCTTCTTCGCTTTGGTCGGATAACCTCTGCTGTCGGTTTCCACAAGTCCTTTCTTAACAGCCCATGACAAGAACGCCTTTCTGGAGAATCTTCCAATTTTGCACAGATCATCAAACGCTGCGCTATAAATTATTGCGATTGATGTCTTCTCTACCGGGTCATTGTCAATAATTCCCCATCTTTCTGTTTTGATATCTGGGTTATCATCGAATTTAATTCCGTTCATGGCAATTTTATCAAGTACAAACCAGTAAGCGCGCTCATTTTCAGACACCATTTCTTTCTCTGTCAGAAGATTCTTAGTCGTCTCAATGTCAATGTACTGGCCATCATGAAATAGCTGATCTGTTGCGATTTTATCTGCTACCAGAATGATACTCATAGATATACTTTGCTTTTGCATCTTATCATCGTCCTGTATAAGACCCTGATAGTGCTTTTGCAGGGCTTTTATATCATCAATGGACATTTCCTTGACTGCGTTCACAAAGTCGATTCCTGCATATCCGTAGTTCTTTTTAAGGGTATCCGCGGTAAGCTGCGGATCATCAAATATCTTTTCAGAACACTCAACCTCAATAATTCGGTTAATAGCTCCACCTTGGCTGACATATCCGGCAAGTGGACGTTCACCATTGGTCAGAATGCAGTTCTGCCAGCGATTCTCCCGGTTCACGCCCAACTCCTTATTAGAACGGCTCTTTCCTTTACCGGAACACAAATCGTACACAATCCCTTCAAAGTTATCCCTAATCTTGGCAGACACCTTGGAAGTATCATCCAGAATTAGTGGAAGATTATTGAGCATATCAGATTTTGCTTCCAAAGCCACATCTGTTGTCTTGAAGTCTCCTATGTACCTAGATTCACCCGGATTTGCCCAGACGGAAGCTCCTAGCATAAGTGTTACGGTCTTGCCACCCTCAGTTTCTCCCCAGAGGTCTACAAAAAACGGAAGAGCACCGATCAGTTTGATCAGAATACTAGCGAAACTTGCAGCCAACATGATTTTCGGCTCTATTCTTCCAGTGGCACGAACCTTCTTCACGTGCTCATACCATTCTGTTCTGCTGCCACCTACACTAATACTTTCATACAGTTGTCGGAACCGCATATCTCCATCGAATACAATATCCTTGTCGTAGGGAAGAAAATAATCCCTGATCCACCCAATTTTGCTTGATGAATACTGAATGTTAATATAATCGTCATTTGCATTCTCAACATCTGACAGATACCGCACAAGAAACTTCGCATTCTCTGAAGTTACTGAAATCCCAAGTGCAGACAAGCCAACGATTTTAGTAGATGATGCAACCATGGTTTTCGGTACTATAACCTCAGACCATTTATTGTTTCTCTTATAGATTAGCTTTATCTGTTCTTCTCCGGTTTCCAGATTCTTCATTCGTTCAATCGGAAGAATAGGATGATAGCAAGCTATAATATCCGGCGATCCTGGATTTGTGTTTGAAATTCTAATTCCATCATCATCCGCTACCCAGTTAAGGCACTTCATTCTGTCATATTCACAATCAGAGAAATTAGTCCACTGGTCCAGCATAGACACTGTTCTATTGTTTTTCTCTTTTTCGATCATCTGCTTCTGTACTTTCGTGTAAGCCTTCAGCAAATCCTCAAATTTTTTTTTTACGCCAAGCTCCTTGGCTCTGTCCAGAAGAGTCAGTGTAAGACGTGCCTTGTATATCTCGTCTTCCTGACTGAATATCTCGTCAAACACTTCTTCGTCCAGAATAGAATCCTTCGTGAGCTTGTTTATCATTTCCACTTTTAATCACCTTCTTCCAGTCCTGTAATAAATCCATGGTGATATAGTGCAAGTTGCAACTTGTTCCATGCTTCACACCATCCGTCAGACAATGGTTTCACTCTGCCAAGGACGGCCCGGTAGAAATCTATATCAGACAAACATTCTTGCAACTCGGACTTTTTCTTCTGTTCTTCCTTCTGCCGCATTTCCATCTGCTTCTGATGGTGATATATTGCCATTCTGGAAGAGAAATCTGGTTTCTGGTAAGTTCCGCCAAGTATGGTAAAAGCTGTCTTAAAATCGCAATTATCCATGTTCTGAACGAAAGTAAATATGTCACCAGACATACCACAACCGAAACAATAATAGCTGTCTTTGTAGATTTTCATAGAAGCAGTGCGTTCATTGTGAAATGGACACTGAATAAATCCTGCTTTGTTTGGAATCATTCCGTATCTACTCAGGACGTCTCTCATGCTATTCTGCTGCTTAATTGCTTCTTTATCCATTTAACAGAATCTCCAAAATTCTTTTGCCAGTGTCTTTCTTGTCACAAAACAGAAATTCAACACCATACTTGCGTTGCATCGTGTAAAGAATCTTATATAAGACATCTCCATGCATAACTTTCTGCTCCTGATCTACCCAGACGCCATTCTTTTTAACTCTTTTCTTACCTCTGGGATTCTCCCACCAGAGCACATCATCAAGCTTGTCAATCCCTTTTCCATGTTCACACAGGAACACGAGTTTTATTCCTGCTTCATTTGCCCGGACAATCTCAGCGCGAAATCTTTCATGCTGCTGGCACACATTGCTACATAATTCAGAGAGATTTTGCTTTCGGTCGACAACCAGTCGAGGGTTGTCATAATTCATGTAATCCCCGACATAGAGCTTAGACACAAACCATTTTTCCCCTGCTGCATCAAATGCTTTTTTAATGCCATCAATAACCTTCTGATGTTCCCTACTGTCAATTTGTATCATGCGAACGGCACCTCCTCGTCAATTCCATCTGGAATGCTCATAAATCCGTCTGGGTCTGTTTCTGGATGCGGCGTCTCCGGCTTCTGCTGGCTCTGATTAGAGCCTTTGCTTTCGCCAAATTCAATCTCTTCCACGACAATGTCTGTCGTGTATACCTTCTGTCCATCACGATTGGTGTAACTGCCGGTCTGGATTCTGCCAGATAAGTCCGCTTTCATTCCTTTAGAAAAATATTTCTCGATAAATTCTGCCGACCTTCCGAAAGCGATGCAGTTCAAGAAATCTGCTTTCTGGTCAGAACCCTCTTTTACAAATCTTCTGTTCACTGCAATAGAGAATCTTGCAATAGATGTCCCGTCGTTAGTATACTTAATCTCTGGATCACGTGTAAATCTTCCTGTAAGGATTACTTTATTCATGCTATTGCTCCTTTTTCTGTATGTTGCTTGTCATAGTCAATTAACATTTTGAGACATTTTTGTCCCTTTTCCTTGTTAAGAGACTTAATATCGTTTACTTTGAACCGAGTCTTGATCTGGTCCGCGAGCTTAGCTTCCGGGTATTTGTCGATGATATTTTTAATCGACATAACACTTTCAGAACTAATCATATCGGTTTCTTTTGCCGGTTCTGCCTTTTTGCCAGATGTTCTTTCTTTCTCTCTTGTATTGGTAGAATCACTGTCTTTGTTATCATCAATACAGAACAGTCCATTCAAAGCGTACTTTCTGGCATAAGATGAAGCTGCACCTGTCACCTGTGAAGAATCCATGCCTTTCTTAGATTCTTCTTCCCTTGCATAAGCAACGGTTGTAATCTCACCGGAGTCTTCGCAATCATTCAGGTGGGCTTCTGCTCTGACATATATTCTGTCCCCAACAACTTCCATGCGATCTGTGACGCTTAATACAGTCTTTGTTTCTGATAGAAGTGGCTTTACTGCTTCCAAAATATCCTCGCAACTTCTATATTTGTATTTCCCAAAGGAGTTATACTGACCCTTAGGGGCTTTCAGTTTTGACTGAATAATCCCTAACTTCTCATATATATTCACTGTTATTCCTCCTTGTCATAAACCACATGTTTACTGCCTTCGATAATCAGCAGACTTGCGATATCTTTCATTGATAAGGTTGATTCGTTATAGATTTCAACCAGTGCGTTGTAAGCACCTGTTGATACTTTCACGACTGGGTTATCCTTATCAGTTACCGGTTGTTTCTTCCTTGCCGGAATACGGATTTCAAATTCACTCATGAGCGTCCCTCTCTTTGACCAGTTTTGAAACGACATATATTAAATCACTTATCAGATCATTTTTATCCTCGTCACTCATAGATTCCGTGACTTCTTTAATGCCGTTACGATCTCGAATAAATACCTTAGATTCATAATCTTCACATGCCACCATGAATCTGCTTGCTTCAAGAGTTATCATAAACTTCCCTCCTTATATACTTTCTGAGCCGTTAAAAGCCCATTCAGAGCCTGTACATAGCTTGCCAATGCTCTTGCCTTGTATGATTCTTCAATAGGATTATCCGGAACTGTGGCGAGCTGCACATCAATCAATCTCAGAACTTCATTAATTCTCTCGTTCATGTTTATACCACCTTGAAAAAGCAATACAAATTGTCTGAAGCATCCCCGAACTTCTCACCGTCGATATCTTCTGCCTTGTGATATTCCACATGGTCAAGAGACATATCACAGTTTTCATAATCCAGAACGTAATCTCCTCTGGATTGAAGCTCTCTGAGCAGCTCGTTGATACATCCTGCTATCTCCAGACTGGGAAGAAGCTTCATAATTGCTATCTGTTTACTCATTTGGACACTTCCCATCTATCAGAAATTCCAGTAAGAAAGCTTTGATTTTATTAAGCTTTTCACGACTTTCTTTCTCGTAAAATGGGTTAAAAGATACGTCTTGGTACAAATCCCACTTAAACACGTCTTTTGGAAGACAAGCGTCTTCTTTTCTTTTGAGTCCAAATACGCTCATGCCATAAATTGAATAGTTGAATGTGACACTTGCTGTCGGAACTTCGTTCGTGACTCTTTTACAGAGTTCATAAATTTCATCAATCTCTTTCTCGAACATCTTCTTATCCTCCTTATTTCCTACTGCCAGTCTGTTTCATCTGGCGCACCACCCATACCATTGAGATACCGAAAAAGATATTCAACCAGATAGGTACATCAACATATTTCCCGGCAAGCATGCACACGGCGATCAACATATACTCTTTCATTTTATTTCTCCCAGAATCCACGCGAGGTTGCTCGCCACCAGTGCGGCGGCTGTCACAATCCATGCCGTGAACCATCTTTTTGACTTTTTCTTGCTTTCTTCGACAATTTCAGCCGCAAGTGCTACTTCGATGTCAGCCCATGTTGGCTGGCTTTCGTTTTTAATTTCACTCATATCGTGCTAATTTCTCCTTATTTTTTCTTATTTGTCTTTACAATTAGCAGATAGAGAACTATAATGTATCTATCCACTAAGGTACTTTAGTGGGTGCAAAGCTCCGGGGTGGAGGTTCCAGCTCCCTCCGGGGCACCTACTTATTAAGAGCAGCTTTGCCTTTCCAGACATGACCAGTTACTTCATAGACTTTCCTAGGGCTTATGATGTATGTGATTCGTCCACCGGAAAGGCTTTTTGCTGGCTTGTTATTCTGCACAGCTACGCCGATCGGTAGCCATCCGTATACAATCCCTGCCCGGATTGCTGTAATAGGAAGTCCAATCAGTTGACTTGCATCGGCTACAGTCAGAATTTCTGATGAGAACTCTGGCATCTGTGGAATGCCTGATATGATTCTCGCAACCTCTGCGGCGAACTGATGAACTTCTGCATTTTCCTTGATGTAAGTATCAACTTCGCTCATTTCATGCTCCTTTTTTGGTCTCTTCTTTCTGATCAGAATCATCTTTTTTCTCAGAAAAACTTTCCGTCTTGCCGAGAATGTAACCCTTGTCAAATTCTGACATCTTAGGAATCGCATCTTTCAGCTTTTCAACGATTCTTTTTTCTTTCTCCGACAATGCACTCACTCCTTTCTTGTGATATACTCTCCTATGAGAGGAGATTAAAATGAAAAATATTGACTTTTCTAACATTGAGTTATCCTTTAGTGAGCGAATAACTCTCTACTTGTTGCCGATTATCAAATCTAATCGTTTCTTTAGATACCAGACACTAGACTATCTGAACCGCCTAGGTCTGCTTGACCGAGATCACGGAGTTTATACCGTAAACCGAAATTGCAAAATGTACTTTCGAATCAAGCGTAAAGATGGAAAGTTTGGAATTTTGCCATGAACCATTCCAGTAATGTTTTCCTTGGCTCAAAAAAGTACCAGTGGAAAAACTTTTTTATTTGGCTCGTTGTTTTCACCTCCTTGTTCGGTATGCGTATATAATATCACGCATAAAGAACCTTGTCAACAGTTTTTTGTTCGGTTTGCGAACTTTTCTCCTTTACATTTCCACACAGAGGTGGTATAGTATTAAATGAAAGGAGGATATTATGAATGACAGAATAAAAGAATTGCGCAAAGCAATGAATCTAAGTCAAGAGAAATTCGGCGAACTTCTTGGAATTACAAAGTCTGGCGTTTCTGATATTGAATCAGGGCGTAGGAAAGTAACAGATCAGCATGTAATAATGTTGGCAAATAATGGAGTGAGTGAAGAATGGCTCAGAACAGGAAAGGGAAGTATGTTTATTCCAAAGAGCAAAGATGAAGAAATTGCAGAAATGCTCGCAGACATACAGAAATCCGGCGAAGATTCATTTAGACACCGTCTTGTATCTGCATTAGCCAGATTGGACGATGATGGATGGGACAAACTCGAAGAGCTGATTGACATGATTTCCAATAAGTAAAAAAAGAAAGACAAGGGCAATGCGCAAACCCTTGTCTTTTTCTTTGTTATCCTATTAATCTTTTTATGTATGCATATATCGTTTTTAACCAATGAATATTATCACAGTTTTCTATTAGTTCAATAATCTCTTTCTTATAATCCATAAATAACCCTCCCTGTCGCAACTACCACCTACACTACAGTATATGTCCGGTCTGTGGGAAATAGAACCGAACATTAGTTCGCTTTTGCTATTATACCACCTATTCCGATTCTTGGCAACTGCCAATGATATACATGAACTCTCATTATTTTATAGAAAAAAAACATTTCTTATTCATCTAAATCACTCTATTTCGTTCTAAATCTTTACAATATGCTTTTAAAATGATAAAATAAAAATACCACGAATAACCGTACTTTACATAATATCGCAAAATCAGCGGTACAAAATACATAATCCGCATGAAAAGTGCGAAATGTGGCGAATAAAGCTATTAGGAGGAGCAATTCTATGAGTAAGAAAAAAGGTGGAAAACTTAAATGGGTAGTTCTGGCAGTTGTCGCAATCGGCGTTATTGGTGCCGTTGGCGGAAATTCGGATTCAGGTACTACGTCAACTTCCAGTACATCCGCAAAAACAGAGTCTGCAAAAGAAACTGACACACCTGCACCAATTGAATACACATCCGTATCAGTCAACGATATGATGTCTCAGCTTGACAGTAATGCAATGGGCGCATCTGATAAATACAAAGGCAAATATCTTGAGATTACCGGAAAGCTCAGCAACATTGATGCAGCCGGAAAATATATTGATCTTATGGCTGATGGAGATTTTGAGATTATTGGAGTCCAGTGCTACATCAAAAACGACGACCAAAAATCCAAAATAGCATCCATGTCAAAGGGTGACACCGTTACTTTAAAAGGAAAATGCACAGACGTTGGAGAAGTTCTTGGATATTCTCTCGATATTGAAGAAATAGAATAATAAAAAACCGCCCCGGCATTGGCGTACCGGGACGGCGTTTATACATCTCCGAAGAGATGCTATATTCTGGCAAAACATATTGTATCATCTTCGGAGCAGTCGAACAAGACAGAAAATTTGTTCGGCTGTTATTTTTATACCTAAAAGCAGTTACATAAAGAAAAGAGGAATAAAAATGGCGAAGAAAAGAAAGAAATATCCAAAGTTACCGAATAATTTCGGCTCTATCCGGTATCTTGGCAAGAATCGGAGAAACTGTTTTGCAGTGCATCCGCCGGCTACACTGGGCGATAATGGTAAACTAAAACGTCCGCCGGCGATCTGCTACGTAGATGACTGGATAAAAGGTTTCACCGTCCTGACAGCATACAAAGCCGGCACGTATCAACCCGGCATGGAACGGACTCTTGAGGTGTCCCCTACGACCGACATAGACGCCCTTGTGAACCGCTTAATTGCTGACTACAATACAATTAAGGGTGTCGAAGGAAAACACCCGGAAATCAAGAAATTGACGTTCTCAGAGGTATATAAACAGTTTTATGCGTGGAAGTTCCCAGAGGGAACAAAACTGTCATACAGTTCAAAGGAAGCATACCGGACAGCCTATTCAAACTGTACTGTTCTGCACAATCGCATATTCGAAGATTTAAAGGCTCCTGATATGCAAAAGGTTATTGATGACTGTAAGCTGAAAAAGCAAAGCCAGATGGCTATTTTGACTCTGTTTAAACAGATGTACAAATATGCCGTATACTCAGAAATCGTAACGGAAAACAAGGCGTTATATGTCCATGTCAATACTGATAATGACACCGAACATGGAACACCATTTTCTGATCAGGAGATGCAAGTACTGTGGAATAATAAGGACGATCCAGAAGTGCAGCTCATTCTTATTATGTGCTATTCTGGTTGGAGAATCGGTGAAGTGTTAAAACTTACAACTAACCTGGAAGAGAAATACTTTCAAGGCGGCATTAAAACAAAAGCCGGTAAAAACAGAATTGTCCCGATACATCCTGCCGTATATCATTTTGTCGAACAGAAAGTACTGACACAAGATGGAAAATTATGCGTGTATACTCAGCAGCATCACAGAAAAGCATTGTTCTATCCTACACTGGAACGTTTGGGAATAGTCGGCAATCCAAAACACACGCCGCATGATTGTCGACACACCTTTTCTGCGCTGTGTGAAAAATACGGCGTCCGGGAGAATGACCGAAAACGAATGCTTGGCCACTCCTTTGGTGGAGACGTCACAAATGCTGTGTACGGCCACAGGACACTGGAAGAACTCCGGGCAGAGATAGAAAAGATAAAAGTTCCATTTGTGACTAACTGTGACTAATGGAACCCATTTTAATATTTCTAAGACAACCGAAATATCATTATCGAAATGCCGGAAACCCTATTAAAATCAACGTTTTCAGCGATTTTACAAGGATTTCCCGCATTTCATTTTCATTATTCTAATTTTATTAATTGTGACCAATAAATAGAATTTAGAAAATTGCGCAAATGCCTGTAAATACAGTGTTTTTGCCACTATTATATTAGGAAACAATATTTTTATTTGTGACTAACGTGTGACTAACGATAACAGTCTAAAACTTCCGAAATGATACAAAATATGTTTAAAGATAAAACTCCCGGGGCCAATCCCGGGGGGGGGATTATTTAGAAATTTTCGTGATTCTAGTGAATGATCCTTTTGGAATAAATTCAAAAACGAACCCATCATCGTTCGGATAAGGGATGCGGATGAAATACCATTTCAACCCTGAACTGTCGGTTTCTGTGTACTTCATCACCTCTACAATTGCACCTTTTTTTAACTTCGGAAACAGTTTTGATGGGCTATTTTTGTTTGATTCTACATAGCATTTCGTGTCTTTTTTTATCTGTGCAATGTAGGCTCTGGTGTTCATTTTTGAGTTCCGGTTTGGTTCTATGTCATCTCCAGACAACGAACCACTAGTAACTGCAATTGCCACATGATGATCGTCATTCAGAAGAATATCTCCGGTCTTAATATAATCGCCAGAAGTCAGGTATTTAGAGTCTGTCAGCACTTTCGCACCTACATCTTTTAACGCTTGTCGCATATCGTAAGTAGTCAAATAAATACTGACAGTTTTCAGTCTTTCATTGTCCAGACGGTATCCGGCTCCTTTGATAATCGCTGCTGTACTGGCACTACAATCACTCTCGCAGTCTTTTTTTATTTTGGCAGGGTCATATCCATTGGCTTTAAGTTGTTGCCAGAATGTATATCTATCATTATCGTTTCCCACAGTCCCCATATCGTAACCGATATGGTCATTCTGAGCCGCTTTCGTTGCCATATCCGCAATCATATCGGAAATTGTTTTATCTTCGAATCTCAGAACGCAGAGCCATGGTCTGCTGTACCAATTCATAATCTGATATTCTGTTCCGGTCTGATCGCCGGCTTTTCCGCCTGCATATCTGCCGTTCTCGTCATGCCCACAATTACTAATTTTTACTGTTACCATTTGTTGTACCGCACTTTCTGGAAAATATGTTTTTAATGCGTCATAAACAAATCTCTGCCTGTCCTTATATGCCCCGACTTGGTTCCCTGTGTCCGTCTGGCAGGCTGCATAGAGATTATCGAGCGTATATGGCTTCTGAGTCTTTGCCAGAATCCTCGTTACCGCCCCTTGCCCGCCTTGGTGCCTAAAGTTCGCGCACATGGCTTGCACTCTGGCATCCGTAACGCCCTGTTTAAAGGCTTCGTCTGCGTAGGTGGCTAATTGTTCATCCATAAGGCTATCTTGGCATTTAACGCCCAAATCGGACGAAATAAGGGCAATTATGGTGTCAGCAAGCTGCGACGCTCTGGAAATATTAAAACATTCCCAGTTTGCGGTCTGAACTTGTTCCAGAAGTCCGACCTTGTCTATCTTCTCCCATTGTTCCGGGTCGGCATCGTAAATTCGTTCCAGAAGTGTCTTGGCTTCGGTTCCGTACCACGCTCCTGCACCGATTGTGATTGCATGTTCATCTGAATTGTTCTCGTAGGCTTCTGTAAAGTCTGAATAATCCTGTTGTCCATAAACTTGTCCGCCGGTTTCGACTGCATAAATAATCTTCCTGAGAACTGCTTTTTGTTCGTTTGTCATATCACGTTGCTCCTTTCTGTTAAATATGCCTTGTAAGCTCTGTATTTGCCCCTAGAATCAATTTTTATATATTATCCGAGGATTTTATCGAATCGCACACAAAATCGTTATATGAGTCAAGTACAAGGTTGTTAATGAAAATGGTTTCTTTAGGCTGAAACGAATTAAGAATGTCAGGGTCAAATTAGCCTAATTTGACGATTAATATATATCTCGTATATATATTAATTATATTCTTATTCTATTTCTTATTCTTATTCTATTGCGTTACATTGCGTTACTGGTAACGTTATTGTAACGTTACATCGAGATATTATGTAAACGAAAATCGCTCGTTGACAGAATATTTATTTCTGGATTTTATTATTTTCTCAGATGATTGAATTATTCTGAAAACAAGCAAAATTTACATTTACAAATTATTCATTTTTTATTTTTAATATAGTTACATTTTAGTGCAGTCAGGACTGAGATTTTAAGATTATTTTGGCGAATAAGGGCTTATTTGGATTTTTATGGAAAATGCGCTCTTATTTGCGATTTTGGTGCTCTTATTCATCAAATTAATTAAGAAACGCCCATGTATTCCTTTAATTTTTCGAGCGAGTCAAAACCCACTCCGCCAGTTACCATACCGTTAATTGGAAGTGCATTAAGCCCAAGAGATACGCCATTTCCAAATCCAACTTGATATATTCCAGGCTTATTTTTATCAACTAATGTACTAAATTGCCATTCCTCAGTTTTTTCAAGTAAATTTTCGCTCATATCGTATTTTTTATATGTCTTTTTAACATTTAAAAAATAGTCAGAACCTTTTTCTGGAATTACAACACCATCATACATAACATACGCTCGACACGAAAACGATTGACCGGATATATGGTTATATTCAAGATAATATCCAACCTTTGTATTTTGAGTCAGATATACTTTTCCATTTTCATTTTGGTTACGAACCGAAAATTCAATCTCATTAAATGTCTCGTATGGACCACTTAAATCCGATGCCCAGTAATATGTTCCTCTTGCACAGCATATTTCTTTCATGGGAAGTTTTCCTGATTTTTCCCATAGCAAAATATCCCCGCCATAAATCTTTGTTACATCTTTACCTTTGACAGGAAATCCAGTGATTTCCTGTCTGTTCAAAAATGCCTTATATATCATCTAATCAGCTCTCCTCGAATGTGAAATACAATGTATCTGCCCGGTCAGTTCCTGCGGCTACAAGAGCGTCATAATCAGCTTTTTTTATTCGCTTTACGCACCTTAATTGTGCCTTTTTCAATTGCTCAGAAGTGCTACCAGAACCACCGGAACCGTCCGTAAAATCATCAATCGTTGCCGGCGAAAATTCAGAATCCGAACCGTCCGTAAATTCCGCATAACTGATTGTCGGCATTTCTGAACGGGTAAGGTTGACCGTTCCAGATATTTCGGGAGTATATTTTCCTAACTGCTGACTGTTACTATTAAACGGTGCGTTGTTGGCAGAATAGGTGTCTATCATGTCTGTGGCGCCGATTTTGAGCGTTCTGCTCATGATGTATGAATGAACGTACCATTGCAGTTCTGTAGGTTCCTGCTCGTCGTGCTGAATCTGCTTTTTATAGTAGAGTTCGACTGCCTGTCCAACCATGTTCAGTGGGTTTCCCTGAACCTCGGCAGTATATCCCTGTGCACGGTAATATTTCCGCAAATCTTGATTTACGAATACGCCATAGCAAATCTTCATAATTGGTTTAGCCCTTGAAATACCGCCATATTCGTCTGCATCCCAAACGTAATTTAGCCAGTCTTCATTTCCTACAAAGAAACTATTTCTATTGTAATAAACGTTGTTATCATACGCTTCTTGTGCTGTATAGTCGCCTTGTGTAAAACCAAAGGCTCTATTCGGGTCAGGGTCACAAAATATAATATTTGGGAACCAGATTCTTCCCTCTGTTGCGGTAAAACTCTTGAATGTATCGAGATGTACTTCTTCGTTATTGTAGTATTTATAAATGTTCTGATTACTGGTGGTCTGCCCGTATCTATAACTGTTCTGCCGGAGTTTCAGATACTCAAACTTGCCGTCCCTGTTCATCCAACCAAAACGGTCATTCTGCAAGCATAAATCTTTCAGAATATTCACTACGTTCATCTCATTTGAATTATTCGTATCAGGCACATAGGTGTCGTCCCAATGTAACTTTGTGTCAACCTGTTCGAGTCCCAAAAATTCAAATAATTTATCTCTGAATTGCTTTTGGGTCAGCTTTTTCTTCTTATCAGTCGTCTGGTTTTTATACCACCTTGCAATGTCAGTATTTCGTAATTTATACAGATAATCATATGCAATAAAATTACGTGTCAGGGAGTTTGCTTTTCGCTCTGCGCTGTCGATTTCGCCTGTGAAGATTTTGATTTTTGTTCCTTTTCTCTCGATGTAAACTTCGATTTTTCCGGACGGATAAAACTCTTCCGAAGTGCCATTAAACTGATCGTGGTGAGCCTGAAACGTTATCTGATTGCAGACACAGCCGCCGAAAATGAAATAGCTTTCAGAACAAATAGACTCCTGCAAAGTAAGTGTATTCTGGTCGATATTTTCGTTTGTAAGATCGGCAAATTCTCCGTTAATCCAGTGCACTGTAACATTGATCGGTTCAGTTTTTTCTTCTTCAGCTTCACCAGAACCGCCACCAGAACCACCGCTTGAGCTATCGTCAAACGGGTTCTTTCCATCGTTTGTGACTTTAATTTGGAAACTATCAGAGCCGACAAATTTGGAAACACCGTTGGTTGTTGTATTATAAGAAACCGTGATTGTCTTAGAACCTGCGGTGGAACTATCGAAGCCAGAAATATCGTAATCTGTGATTTCTTTCTCGGTTCCATCCTGCCTTACCTCTGCAACTGTCAGACCAGACGGGTCAAATGATTCTCCGATTTTGTAGTAAACTTTTGACGGAAAACTTGTAATTCGGATTCCTGAAAGGTCGTATACGGTTACTTTGAAAGTGGCGGTATGGGTTTTATAGGTTACTGTGATTGTCTTTTCGCCAACAGAAGAACTATCAAATCCAGATACTTCAAATCCGGTTGTTATTGTTTCTAATGTTCCGTCAGTGTATTTAACAAGGATGGATAATCCGGTTGTGTCGAATACGTCTCCTTTTGGATATTCGATTTTTGCAGGCATAGTTTTTACTTCGATTCCAGAAATATCGACTACAAGAATACTGAAATCTACGGTCTTTTCATCAAATGTAACCGTTACAGTTTTATTTCCATATGCGGACATATCCGGGCTTGATAAGGTATATCCTGTTACTTGTTCAGACGTATTATCATTGTAGTATGCGGCAATTTCAAGTCCTGTGCTGTCAAATGTTTCGCCTACGAAGTATCTGGTTTTAGTCGGCATATGAGTAACTTCAAGTCTGGCTACTTGGATTAACCATGTAATCGTGCCTGTTGCTCCCCACGGGGAGCCAGGTATTTCATTAGTTTTTTTGTTCAAGACAATATTTGTTGCAACTGATGTTTGAAAAGCGTCTTCACCAATGGCTGTTACACTTGTAGGAATGGACACGTTAGTGAGCTGCGTGTTTTGAAAACATTTACTTGTAATCTTTGTAATACCATTTTCAATAATTACAGACTTTAATTTTGTGCATCTGGAAAATATGGAATCTTTAAGAAAAATAACATTCTTTTTTAAAACAAGGTTTTCTAAACTAGGCGAGTCATAAAATATTTCGTTCATGCTTCCACCACGAATTGTTAAATTCTTACAATCTGGAACTATCATTTCCATATCAAACTCTAAACCTTTACTTCCGATTTCAATGTTATCAAAAGTTGCATCAAGAAAGGCGTAGTTTAACCATGTTATTGATTCTGGAAATATAATGCTCTTTAATGAATGGCATCCCTTAAATGATTGTTCTTTAATTACTTTTAATCCTTCATGGAGAACTAGCTCTGTTAAATTAGGGCAAGAACCAAAAACTTCGTCCTTAATAGTCTCCACTGACGCAGGAATTTCCAGTTTTTTTCCTAAAAAAACCGGAAAATTAATGCTGTCAATATATGTGATTGTGTCAGCAAAGACAATAGAAACTATATTATTGAAAATACTGCTAAATTCAGTTGGTATTTTTGTGACTCCATTCTCAAAAACCATCTTTATGCATCTTGTGTATAAGCTGTGTGGAACCGCAAGTTGTTCTAAATTATCCTCTAGACCTACAAATTCTCCTTTTCCAGATACAGTCAGAATATTTGTACTAAGGTCAAATTGCGCTGTTACATCTTCGTAATTCGGAGAGCCGATATGTACTAAAAAAGAATCATATACATTGACTTTTATCGTATCATCTGTTATACCAAAATAATTGACGTTAATAGTAATTGTGCCGGCTTCTGTAAGCGTCTTGTTTTCGATAACAAAGCCACTGGTTACTTGTTCTGAACCATCTGAATATACAACGTTTATTTTGCTCACGTGCACATCTGTAATGTCTCCTGCGAAATATTCAGTTCCAGAATAGCTTATTCCATTTATCTTTTCTGGCTGCATAATAGTAACTGTAAATGTACAAGTGAAATCCCCATAAGTGGCGGTCATTTCACATTGCTTTGGAGAACTACTGTCGAAACCAGAATACGCGCTATCTTTCGTGACATCTATAGTGTTTCCGTCACTTGCAGTTGCAGTAATCACAATGCCCGTAGAATCAAATTCTTTTCCTATGTGGTAATTTACCTTACTCGGCATAGTAGTAACGGATATGGCGGTAATAGAGGCTTCTGAAATGGTAATCTCAAACGTTGTGGTCTTGCCAGATGAAGTAACGGTTATGGTCTTTGTACCTGCGGAACTACTGTCAAATCCGGATAATTCGTAATCAGTGATGATTTCTGATGTTTCGTCATTATATGTTTTTGACACTTCAAGGCCCGTACTGTCAAATAATTCTCCTTGATAAAATGTCGTCTTGTTAGGTATTTTTGTTACAGTAATTCCGGTAAGAACTTTGTCAACAAACTTTTCGTAGCTAACCGTCTGGGACACGCCTGCGTTCTTAACCAGAATAGAAATCGGTACCGCAGAAACTACAGAAATATTCAGACTCGTTGTGGTCTTTCCGTCGGTAATTGACGATGTGCCAGTGTATGAACTGTTCGCCGGTTTCTGAATAACATTGACAAAAAGAGTCTGTTCCTCTATCAAGAATATCTCATATTTCAGTGCATACGACGAAGATGTGCTTGAATAATATACATATCCCTCAACCCTGATTTTAAGGAATCTTTTTCCTGACGTAAGTGTTCCTTCCTGTCGGTAAACATAATAAATTGCACCATCCCTGTGCCAGATTTTGAGCTGTTCAGCGTTCTGCCCGAAACCGATAAAATTGTTTCCTGAAACATATATGGTACTGGCAGTCTTGCCTGCATAGGTAAACCAATCAACACCTGTGACACTGACTACATCATCATCGTGTTTCTTGTTGTTAACAACAGCCGTCATCCCAGCTGTCGTATTCAATAAACTATCAAAAGATACTGTGTCTGCCATAATCATCCTCCCATCTATCTAAAATAAAAGAGCACATGAGCTGTGACACCCATGCACTCTGGTTTAATACTCTATCAGTGCAATCCTGATGCTCGCATAAAAGATCATATTTCTTTTTTTATCAATCTCATTTACCGTGAAGTCTATATCCGGGATGTATACTTTTGCATCTTCGTAAGTATTTGTCTCGTCATTCCAGTAAGTAATCTTCCCTTTTCGTTCTGCTTTATTTATGATTGCGCTGTTTATAATATTCTGGCACTGGATTTTTTCTTCGAGTGTCAGATCATCTACTGTTTCGAATTCAATCTTTGTGCGCTTGTGTTCCATTACGTCCCTGTGCAGATATCCTCTTGTATCTGACCAAGGGTCGTTTTCAAGCCTCTGGTTCGGTGTACTCTTCCAGCCGCCTTTCTTGATATATTCATGCGGGAATACCTGTCCGCCGAACTTCAGCAGCCAGCCTTCAAAATTCGAAGTGGACCCCGAACTAAATTCGCTCATATATTCACCTACCCTTCAAAGATTCCGAAGCCCGTCCGGTTCCTGTATTGTCCGTTCTGATCGCGAAGCCAGCGGATAAATTCATGCCCATCAATGTTAAGCGTGATGTACTGAGGAGAACTTCCACCATTGTTCCCAGATTCCCTCAGAGCATCCATCATTGCCTGCTTCATAGTCGAAAGAGGAGATACAACCTCTGTCTCACGCTTGTTATCACCGAGGATTGCAGCAAACTCTCCAGTATTTCGTGGCACAACTGTACCTTTTGCCAAGTATGGAATCTGTGGTGCTGTCATGGTCGGGATCGCAAATCCCCAGGTGCTTCCTCCAATCTTCGGCACCCAGTTCGGAACTTTGATTTTCATTCTATTTAGCACGCCAATAGCAGTGTTTATTCCGGAAATAATTCCGCGTATCATTCCATTGATTAATCCAATTACGCCATTAATCGGAACTTTTGCAATATTTACCAAGGCATCAAATACACTTTTAAATGTATTCTTTACATTTTCCCACGCTTTTTTCCACCAATTTACAAAATCAGTTTTTATCCAGTCGATAAATGTCTTGAATCCAGATTTTATAAAATCTACCTTTTCTTTTAGCGAATTGGCTAATATGGAAACGATATTTTTAACTTTTTCTGTTAATGAGCTCCATTTGCTTATAAATCCCTCTGCAAATGCTTGCGTTTTTTCACTGATCCAGTCAACTATATTCCCAAAAAATTCTTTTATGGAATCCCAGTTCTTTACAAGTAAAACGCCTGCTGCTATTACCGCGCCGACTGCAGCAATAATCAGTCCGCCCGGTCCGATTGCTGTTGCTATTGCAGATATTCCGCCAAGTATGCCACCGGAACCCGTCATGAGGGTAATTAAGCCTTTCAACGCAAGTCCAATATTGCTAATATTGCCGATGAGTGTTGTTACTGCCGGAATAATCTTCGCTGTTGCAAACATTCCTATAAGTGCCGCTCCAAACGCTTCGACCAGTGTCTGATGTTCTCCGAGGAAATTAAGGAGCCCTGATACAATATTGATAAGAGTCGGAACGCCTGTCTCAATCAGCCATTTCAGGGATGGTAGAATGATGTTTGTATATATCCATTCGAGAACGTTTCCGAGAGCTTCGATAATCGGTGCAAAGGATTTTGTCAGATTTTTGATAGAATCCAATAACGGATAAAAATCAAGTTTACCCGCCCAGTCTGCTGTTGCTTTTGTTATCTTTTCAATGAAGTCAAGGACTTTCTGAAAGGCATTCGCTAAATTCTGGATAATTTGCGTACCGACATTATTTTTGTTCCACGCCTTAGATAACTGGCTTGCAATGTTTCCAATTATTTTGAAAATGTTTTGAAGAATCCGAAGCATGGTAGACAGCATTTCTGTTCCTGTCCCATTTGTCCAGACTTCCGTAATACTTTTGCCGACACTCTTCGCAAGTTCAGCAAGACTGGAAAACATATACCTTGCAGAATCAATGGTATTCTTACCCTCTCTGTTCCATGCTTCCTGAAAGGGTTTCCAAATTTGCTTGAGTATGTTAGACAGTTTCTTTGCAGATTCACTGAGTTTGTCAATCTGGCTTTCACCCTTTGCCAAATCTCCATAATCTACCTGTCCAACATTCCCGAGGTCAATATTGTCTGCCTTTACGGTAGGCGTTTTTGTCGCACCAGATACCGCATCCGCTGCTTCTTTTCCGATAACCTTTAACTCATCAAACGGGGCAATATTCTTTTTAAGAGCCTTGTTCTGCTTTTTAAGCGCGCTGGTACTTTTGTTCGTAGAATCCGTTACATCCTGCGTGGAATCTGCCAGATTGCTCGCACCGTCCGCCGCAGTATCATAAGCATCTTCTGTAGCTGCTAAGTCTGTTCCTGTCAGACCTGCGCCGCTCGCCCCGGTTTGCCCGGACGATTTATTCCCGGTTATCAGTTCCGTGAAACTCTTGAAAGCGTTCGCAACAGTAGCAAGTTTCGCCAATAAGGTATTAATCACTTTAATGACAGGTGTAAATATATTAATCAGTCCTTGACCGATTGTTGCCTTGAGAGACTGAATCTGCAACTGCATGATTCTGACCTGATTCGCCCAAGAGCCAGAAGTGCGGGCAAAGTCCCCAGAAGCTGCGGAAAGCTGTTCCGTTACGAATTTCAGACGCAGCGCTACTTTTTCCTGCTCCGTCATTTTTGATGTAGTCTTGCCATATCCATTTGCAAGTGCATACTGGTCAAGCGCTGTCTGAGTCATGACAACGCCAAGATCTTTCAGCGTTTCAGTCTCACCAGTAAATACAGATTTTAGCTTTGTATAAGCCAAATCCTGACTGATGTTATAGAAAGAAGCCACATCTCCAGTCAGCTGAGTCAATTGAGTTGACATGTCATAAGCTTGCTGTTCCGTAAATCCGAAGCTTTTTGCCATTGCGCCAAATGTGCCGACATATTGCTTTGTCATTGTCTCTGACAAGCCTGCGGAGTTCATAGCGGCTTTTGCAAAGTCGTTTACCTTGTCGGACAAAGTTGTAAACGTAACATCTACAACGTTCTGCACTTCTGCCAGATCAGAACCAAGATCCAGACACTCCTTGCCAAATTCGACAAGCTTTTTTGCGGCGAACACCCCGCCAATCAGCAAGCCTACCTTTTTTACAACGCTTCCAAGGCCGTTAAATGACTTTTTTATTGCAGACACGCCATTCTGTACGCCAGACGTGTCCATTCTCGTATCAATAATGACTGAGCCATCAGCAGCCATGTGTCCACCTCCTAACTATTTGAGGTTCAACATCTCATTCAGCTTATCTTTATAAGCTTGCTCCTCGTCGCTGAGACGTGTTTTTATGTCAATAATATCTTTGTTGTCGTGGTAAAATTTCTTTTCCCATTTCTCCAGACGTTCTCCATAAGCCTTTTTACTGCGAATTCCAACTACTGTATTAAACAGGCATTCGCCAGCCTCCATAAAGTAGCTGAAGAAAGTCCACCAGTGCATGTATTTATTCATACGCACTTCCTGATGAGCAATCTTGTTTACTGCCGGGATAATCATATCGCCGTCCTGCTCCCAGTCCATTAAGCGTGGTTTTAGCTTGTTTGGATTATTATCTGACTGACCACAGTCAATGAATTCAGATGCTTTCTGACAAGCTTCAGATAGATGCTCAATCGGTATACTCTGCCAATCCTCGAACAGAATCTGTAACATAACAACTGCTTTCGCTTGTTCATCTAATTCTGGGTCATTCATAGCGATTAGAATATCAATAATCACACGAAAATCCGTCCTGATAGAAAAATCCACCCCACTTATGTTCAGTGAGGTGGGTAACTCATAGGCGGTCATTTTGCATACTTCTCCGTGTATTTATTGACCACTTCCCGCATTTTCTTTTTTCTCTTTTCAATTTCTGGAGCAAGTGCTTCATTGATTTTATCAAGAACGATATAGGCAAACACCTGACCATTTCCAAAAACAGTTGTTGCGGTAATTGGTTCTTTAAACAAATCCTTAGATGCTTCGTATCCGAGCATATAATTGATTTTGTCCTCAATCTGCTTATTAATCTCCGCCATCTCTTTGCTAGAAGAGACGTTTTTAACAGATTCCTGAGCCTGTTCGAAGAAAGTTTCCAGCTCTTCTGCTCTTGCCGCAACGTTAATGTCAGTAGGATTCAGTTTGAATGAAGAGAATACTTCACCCTGTTTGTTTGTGAATGTGAAAAGAAGAAACCCATCATCAATGTTTGTATTAATTGTTTTTGCCATTTTCTATGCCCTCCTAAAAATTATTCGCTGTCGGCTGTGAATGCACCGGAACTGATATCAAACTTTCCTTTTACACGTTCGCCAGTATAATTGACGGTAAATGGAATCTGATAGCCGGATGTATCACCGCCGTAGGAAGTCGGCACAACGTAGCAGTCCTGCTGATATGCTTCGTACTTGCCTGCTGTGGCTTCTGTCCAGAGATGAACCTCAACTGCTTTTGTTTTGAGGTTGTCGTCTTTGAGACGTCCATCTACAATCTTCTGTAATGCTGTAAACAAATCAGAAGTAGTGTCTGCATAGAACGGATCAGCATCGGAAGAAACTTCGTAGCCGTTATGTTTAAATGTGGATTCTCCAAGAATGTTTTTAGATGTTTCAGTGTCTGGATTGAGTTCTACATTGTACTCTTCCAGATCCTTGCCAAGACGCTCATACTTCGGTGTCAGTCCCCCACAAAGGGAACCTGCATCGATATAATGAGCCATATATTTACGGTCAATCTTGCCTGTAACTCCCATAGAAATGTCCTTTCTGCCTATAACTCTTAAAGGCTGTGTAGGTTAGCGACTATCTCTGATTGATAGCCGGTTGTTACTTGTTAGATTACTTCATAAGTGTTTTCGTAGCGTACCGATAATGGCAATAACCAGTCCTGTACGCCACTCTCCTGTGGCTCTAAACCATAGGAGTTATCACGGGTGATACGTTTTATCATTCGTCCCTGTGAAAGTTCAGGAAACGCATTTAAGCGTGTCTCGGAGCCATTTATGATAACTGGTTCTCGACATATCCATTTACCGAGATTATCCAGAAACTTCTGAACAGATAACTTCTGTCGTTCCTTGTCAGATGCTGTGCGATATACCACGTAAAATGGATACTGGCACACTTGATGCATCGTGCCGCAGACATCTTCTTTTTCTGAATAAATCAAGGCTCCGTTGTCTGCTGAGAATGCAATTCCTGATTCCTTGCCGAGTTCCTCAAATTTGATTGTTTCATTTTCATACAGTCCCGGATACTGGTTCAGAAGTGCTTTCATGGCATCTGTCAGAATCTCATATCCGGTTGCATCTTTTCCGATAGGTTTATCCGCCATGTCTGCCACCTCCTGCCTGTGCTTTTACTTTGCGAATCCATGTTGCTCCGTATTGTCGTTTTGCGGCATCGAACCATTTAGCCTGCGCCTGTGGGTGTGCCTGCTTGGTGTATTCAAGATTCTCCTTTGCGGCTGTCTGACCAGAAAACTGACTGACGAGGACTTTCTTTGCTCCATGTCTTGCGTATGGGCTTCCGGTTACTTCGTCAACCATTGTTTTTCCCTCGTAGAGGAATCGCCCATAAGGAGCGGCCGCCGCGCATACTTTTCCAGTTCCTTGCAAGGATGCACTTTCGGCTCTCGTTCGATTAACAAAGTTTCCTGAAATCATTGGCATAAACGGTACCATGCTGTTCATGACCATCCCATCAAGTAGATGCTGAGCTTCCTGATACTGTTTGGAGAACCTGTCCATATTCAGCTTAATCTTCATATCTCCATCAACTACGGAGAATCCTTTAAAGTGATGAATCTTGCTCATATCACTTACCTAGAATCTCAAAATGTGGAATCAGCGTATACGGTCCGCCTACACTGGTAATCTTGAACACACCGTCCTTATTCTCGTTCATGTACTGGTAGAATCCATTCCGATAATTACTGTCAACTATCGTTCCGCCAGTCCACTCGCCCTCCCAGAAGAATGATTCATCCGAGAATGTGATAGTGTCTTCCAGAGCGTTGTTAATCTGCTGTTTCCACT